>ENA-UPSY01000095-UPSY01000095.1-human-gut-metagenome-genome-assembly--contig:-NODE-95-length-93941-cov-25.988750_pt1 | contig 93941 bp, 87 predicted proteins | sample MGYA00250044_ERZ773365 | MGnify/ENA primary metagenome ERZ773365 (study PRJEB29103, sample SAMN06111932) | human gut metagenome | biome: human gut; feature: ankylosing spondylitis patient; material... | reverse complement strand
CCTCGCCAGCAGAGTATTCTCGGTATACCCGGCAGGGACGCCGGCTCCGGAGGGAATCGCGTGAGTCATAAGCCCGGAGCCTGCCTTCGCCAGCAATCCGTCGGAATGCCCGTGGTAGCAGCCCTCGAATTTGATTATCCTGTCCCGTCCGGTGAATCCCCGGGCGGCTCTTATAGCGCTCATCACGGCTTCAGTTCCGGAATTCACCAGGCGCAGCATCTCCATAGACGGGAAGTGCTTCTGGATAAGCTCCGCAAGCTCTATCTCGCCCTTGTGGCAGGCACCGAACGTAAGTCCGCGGTCGCACGCCGCCTTTACCGCCTGAGTTACCTCCGGGACCGCATGTCCCAGGATATTCGGTCCCCAGGAGCAGATGTAGTCTATGAACTCATTTCCGTCCTCATCGTATATCCTGGAACCGCTCGCGTGGTCGATGAAAAGCGGCGACATTCCTACTGAACGGCAGGCGCGCACCGGGCTGTTCACTCCGCCGGGCATGAATTTGCAGGCTCTTTCGTAGAGCCGCTCAGAATTCTGTGTGTTCATGCTTCCTCCTTTATCCATGCGGCGGCGTCAAGCGCGTGGTAGGTTATGATGATATCCGCGCCGGCACGCTTTATCGCCGTGAGATTTTCCATGACTATGCGCCGCTCGTCTATCCAGCCCATCTGCGCCGCCGCCTTGACCATCGAGAATTCGCCGCTGACATTGTATGCGACAAGCGGCAGGTCGAAGCGCTCCCGGGCGGATTTCAGCACGTCCAGATACGCCAGCGCCGGCTTCACCATCACCATGTCCGCACCCTCGCGGATATCGTCCTCAATCTCCCGGAGGGCTTCCCTGCCGTTCGCCGGGTCCATCTGATAAGTCTTTCTGTCGCCGAATCCCGGTGCGGAATGCGCCGCGTCCCGGAACGGTGAATAATACCCGGAAGCGAACTTCGCACTGTACGCCATTATCGGCGTATCAGTGAATCCGTTCTCGTCCAGGGATTTGCGGATCGCCGCAACGCGCCCGTCCATCATGTCGGAGGGAGCAATAATATCTGCGCCCGCCTTCGCAAGGCTTACGGACATCGCAGAAAGCAGCGGCAGCGTTTCGTCGTTGAGTATCCTGCAGCCGCATACAAGGCCGCAGTGACCGTGGTCGGTGTATTCGCACAGGCACACGTCCGCTATGACTATCATGTCGGGATAGTGCGCCTTGATATACCTGATGGCACGCTGGGTTATTCCCTCGTCGTTGTAAGCTTCGGTGCCACGGGCGTCCTTATGCGCCGGGATCCCGAATATAAGCAGCCCGGAAATCCCGCTCCCGGCTATCTGCGGAAGTATCTCCTCCAGCCGGTCGATGGAGTACTGATACACCGTCGGCATGGAATCCACCGGGGTCTTTATGTTCTCGCCCTCCGCCACGAATATCGGATAGATAAGCTCCGCCGGGTCAATCCTGGTTTCCCTCACCATTCTGCGCATTGCCGGATTTGCTCTCAGTCGTCTGAATCTCTGCATGTTACTGCCCCCAATATTTTGTTTATAATTCCGTCGGCGCTGCTTTCTGCCGGAATAAGGCACCGGACAGCGCCGTTTTTCTTCAGTTCCTCTGCGGTGACATTCCCTATCGCAACAGGAGTAATCCCGGCGGAAAGCGAACCGCCATTTCCGAAAAATCCACGGACCGCCCCGGCGCTGGTGAACGCCACGAAGTCGCAGTCAACGGCACTTCCGGCGGAATACACCGGCTCGTAGATCGTCACATCATCGTATTTAATCCCGGCGGCGCCCAGCATGGGCGCAAGCTCCGGGGAGCCTTCAGCCGAACGCATTATCAGCAGCCGGTCTGCGGTCGTGAGTTCACCGCACAGCAGCCTGCCAAGCGCCGCAGTGTTGTAATCCTGCGGTATAAGCTCCGGATATATCCCGGAATGCTCCAGCACCGCCGCCGTACCTTTCCCGACCACTGCGAAGCGCAGCCCGGAAAGTCCGCGCAGGTCAATACGCTCCTCCCGGAGTTTCTGCAGGAAAATGCGCGCCCCGTTGGGACTTGTCAGCGCGACGTGGGTGTAATCCCGGAGATGTGCCAGAGCCGCGCTGACGTCGGCGCTGTGCACCTCGCGCAGCTCCATTCCCCCGGCACGGAACGCGTACGCTCCCAGGGAATTCAGCCCGTCAGTGAGTTTGCGCCCGGTGTCCGGGGAGGATATCACCGCCACCGTCACTCCGTCCAGCGGCGGCGCGCAGGTCGCGGAAAAGTCATACTCCGCAGTATCCCCCACGACAATTACCGCCGGAGCCGGAATATCCGCCGCCCGGACTTCCTCCGCGATACCGGAAAGCGGCGCCCTGACCGTGCGCTGCCGGATAGTCGCCCCATTGGAAATCACTGCCGCAGGAGTATCTCCGGGCATTCCACCGGAGATAAGCCCGGAAGCTATCTCCCCCAGGGAATTCAACCCCATAAGGAACACCAGCGTGCCGCCGATTTTCGCGTACTGCTCCAGCTTCTCCGGGGTGCAGCTGTCCGCGGTGTGCCCGGTTATCACATGGAAGCTTCGGGCGGTGCGCCGGTGCGTGACCGGGATTCCGGCAAGCTCCGGCACCGCAACGCTGGAGGTAACTCCAGGCACGACCGAATACGGGATTCCGTGCTTCCGGAGCTCCAGGATCTCCTCGCCGCCCCTGCCGAAAACGAACGGGTCGCCGCCCTTTAACCGCACGACATTCCTGCCGGAAAGCGCCTTTTCCACCAGCATCGAGTTTATTTCCTCCTGCGCGGCGGAATGCTGCCCGGCGCGCTTTCCCACGCATATTTTCTCCGCCCCCGGGCAGAAATCCAGCAGGCGGCTGTCGATAAGGCTGTCGTAGATTACCGTGTCGCACTGCGCCAGCGCATTACGTCCCCGGAGCGTTATCAGGTCAAAGCTGCCGCAGCCTGCCCCGACCAGTGTAACTCTTCCTGTCATAGCTGTGCGGTCAACTCCTTTACCTTGCCGGAATATTCCTCCGGCGGACAGCTTCCGGAAACTGTTTTCCCGGTGCTTCCGGATATCACGATATCCATTATTCCGCCGTTTATCTCGGTATACGCGCCTACCGGCACGGTGCAGTCCGCGCCCAGCGCCGCGATTATTTCACGCTCCGCCGCAAAGCACAGCGCCGTTTCCCGGTGAGATATCTCCCGGAGCATTCCGGCAGCGGCGCTACCGGACTTACACTCCGCCGCGATAATTCCCTGGCAGGGTGCCGGAATGAACTCCCGGCAGCTGAACTTCCGGACCGTGAATTCGTCCAGCGACAGCCCCAGGCGCTGTATTCCGGCGGCACAAAGGATTATCCCGTCGTATTCCCCGGCGGAAAGCTTACGCAGGCGCGTGTCCACGTTTCCGCGGATATCCGCGAATTCCGCGTTAGGGTACAGAGCCGTGAAATTCCGGCGGCGGCGCAGGCTGCCGGTGCCGACCGTGAACCGGTCGCTGCCGGAATACTCCACGCCGCACCGTGTTATCAGCATGTCCCGGCTGTCCCCCCGGGAGAGCACTCCGGCTATCTCAAGACCCTCCCCAAGCTGCACCGGAAGATCCTTCGCACTGTGCACTGCGACGTCTATTTCCCCGGAGCGCATTGCCTGCTCTATTTCCTCTACGAATACGCCCTTGCCGCCGATTTTGTCCAGCGGCTTGTCGAGCACCCGGTCGCCGTGGGTGACTATTTCCACGGTATGTATCTCAGTCCCGGGGAATCTCTCCGTGAGAGCCGCCGCCACCATGGCGGTCTGCGCCAGAGCCAGCCTGCTGCGGCGCGTTCCAATTCTTATAATCATACGTTGATCTCCAGCGAATCTATGAATCCCATAAGCTGCTCTTCATCGGGGACTGTGCCGCCCGTGCAGTATTCCAGCGCCGCCGCCATTACCCTGGCGCGCTGCTTTTCCTCCGGGAATCTGCTGCGGACATAGGAGCGGATAAATCCCATCAGAGAGCATATTTCCGCCATCTCCGGGGTGAGCAGCTGCTCCGTCCGGCGGCGTAATTCCGCGGCGAGCAGCGGACTTTTTCCGGCGGTGGATATCCCCACGGTGATATCGCCGCGCTGCGCCAGCGCCGGGAAAAAGAACGTGCAGTTCTCCGGGTCGTCCACGGCGTTGCAGGGAATCCTCCTGCGCTCGCACAGCCGTGCCACATGGGAGTTCACGCCGTGGTCGTCCGTCGCGGCAATCACGAAGCGCATTCCGTCAAGGTCGCTGTCCTCAAATCTGCGACGGGTAATATGCAGTTCCGGGAGCGAGGATATTTCCGGGGAAATATCCTCCGCCACAACATGTATTTCCGGTGAGAACGGGAGCAGCTTCCTTATCTTATGCAGCGCTATCCTGCCGCCGCCGACTATCAGGCAGGGCTGCCCGGTTATATCCGCAAAGAAAGGAAAATACGGCATTCACTTACCTCCTAATTCTCTGACTGTTTCCACGACCGCGCCGAATGCATGGCTGTCCAGCCCGGAGCGCAGCTTGTAGAAAAGCTCCTCTGCGGTCATTCCGATGAGCACTCCGGAGCTGCGTAGTTCCGGCTGAATATCATGCATGAGCAGGGTCTTTTTAAGCTCGTCGATATCCTCGGTTATCATCTGCTTCGCCTGCTCTACGCTGTCCTGTTTCAGCTGGTCGTTCCCGGCGGCAAGTTCCTTAAAATAGTCCACGCTGCGCAGCGTGATCCCAGAGATCTCCGCCGCTGCCGGGTCAATATCCCGGGGGATCGCCAGGTCAATGAACAGCTGCGGCTTGCCCGGGGCTTCCAGCCTTTCCGCCGAGATCACCGTGTGCGGACTTGTGGTCGCCGAAACAACGCAGTCGCACCCGGATATGTACTCGTACCGCCGCTCATACGGTATCACCGTCAGCGCCGGGCTGTCCGGGAGCACCACCGCGCCGCTGTGGGAGCGCATTGTCGCAAGTACCCTGACATTCCGGTAGGACAACAGGTTCTTCAGCAGGCTGGTGCCGGTATTTCCGCTGGCGCCTATCAGCATTACCAGCGGCTCCGCAGCGGAATGCGCCGCCATCTTCGCCGCAAGCGTTGCATGGGAAACCGACGTCTTTGACAGGGCGGTCTGCGTCTTGATACGCTTCGCGGTGGTCACTGCGCTCTGGAATATAATGTTCGTCCGGTCGGACAGACGTATTCTCTCCGCCGAGAATGCAAACGCGTTTTTCAGCTGCCCGAGCACCTCGTCCTCGCCAACTATTGCGGAGTCGATTCCGCTGGCGACCCTGAAAAGGTGGCGCACCGCGCCCTCTCCGTCAAACTGCATGGAGCAGCTGCGCACGCGCCCCTCCGGGACTCCGCTCAGTTCCGAGAGAAGCCAGACCGCCTTATCCGGAGTGCCGGTGATGTACAGCTCCGTGCGGCAGCAGGTGCAGAGAAGAACGGGGCTGAATTCCGAATGGAGCGTGATGAAATCCGCGCGGCGCGCCGGCTCCGGCGTGAACTCACCCCGTATTTCCTCGCCGCAGCGTTTATAGTTTATGCTCACACATACAAAGCTTTCCAATGTTCCGCACCCGTCCCTTTTTATCTGTATGAGGTCAATACTCACTTGACCTACTAGTTTAATATGTATTATATCACACACGCAATAAAAAGTCAATACGCCGGGACATGCATTTCAAATTTCCCGGTTTTTTTCAAAAGCCTATTGACAAACCTTCAGAAAAGGTGTATATTACACATATGGTTTTGATAGGTTTTATAAGATTAGAAAGGAGATATAATTATATGGCTGGAATTCCAACCCGGGACGAAGCCTGGGATCTGCTCACGGAATACAACAAGGACAACTTTCATCAGAAGCATGCAATGACTGTCGAGAGAGTAATGCGCTGGTACGCGGAGAAGCTCGGCTATGGCGCCAACGCAGATTTCTGGGGTCTGGTCGGACTGCTCCACGACCTGGATTTCGAGATGTACCCGGAACAGCACTGCATAAAGGAACAAGAGATAATGCGCAGCCGTGGAATAGACGAACGGATAATCCACGCAACGGCAAGCCACGGCTGGAAGCTGACCGTGGATATCCAGCCGGAGCACGAGATGGAGAAGGTGCTGTACGCCGTTGATGAACTCACGGGACTTATCGGCGCCGCTGCGCTCATGCGCCCGTCAAAATCCGTGCAGGATATCGAGCTTAAATCGGTGAAGAAGAAGTACAAATCCACGAACTTTGCTGCCGGCTGCTCCCGGGAAGTAATAGAACGCGGCGCAGAACTTATGAAAATATCACTTGATGAACTTATAACAGACACTATTCTCGCAATGAGGAGCTGTGAGGACAAATACAACGCAATATAACGGAGGAAATATGGCAAGAAGAGTGATCAGTTCTGCGGAAATGGCGGAACTCAAAAAGCAGGTGGCGGAGCAGTTCTCCGCAGAGCTTCACTACAGGGATTCCTGCGGCGGGCAGAATTTCAGCATGAACAGCAGCAGCCCGGAGCTGCACGCGTATCTGACGCAGTATTTCGGCGGACGTGGGATATCGCTGAAGTTTTCCGCCGACGGACTGCGCTTCTACACGATGTGAGCCGATAATATTTCACTTGACATATCCGGGTTTATATGATACAATATCATACAGAAAATTTTTATGTGGATTTTTCCGGATCTGATCACCTTTTCGCCACACGATTCCAAATCGTGTGGCTGTTTTTGTGTCCGGAATCTCTGGAGGTCAAATGAACGATACTTTTATGAAGGACAAACCGGTGTTCCCCCTGCTGATGTCCATGGCGCTGCCCATGGTGGTTTCCATGCTGGTGAATTCGCTGTATAACATCGTGGACAGCTTCTTCGTTGCGAAAATAAGCGACGACGCCATGACGGCGCTTTCGCTGGTGTTTCCGGTGCAGAATCTCATCAATGCCGTCGGAATAGGATTCGGCGTAGGAATAAACGCAGTCATCGCGTTCTTCAAAGGTGCCGGGGAGCCTGACAAGGCAGACCGCGCGGCTTCCCAGGGAATGTTCTTCGCGATAGTCCACAGCGTGATACTCACTGCGGTAAGCATTGCGGTAATGCCTGCATTCCTGAGCATGTTCACCTCGTCGCAGAACGTCGTGAATCTCGGCGTGCAGTACTCCACCATCGCATTCTCGTTCACGCTGGTGATAAATCTCGGCATGGCAGCTGAGAAGATATTCCAGGCAGTGGGTAAAATGAAGATCTCCATGCTGGCGCTCCTCGCCGGGTGCGTCACGAATATTATCCTCGATCCGCTCATGATCTTCGGCATAGGGTTCCCGGAAATGGGAATAGAGGGTGCGGCGCTGGCTTCCGGAATCGGACAGACGGTACTGCTGACGGTGTACATCGTGGTGTACCTCCGGCGGCCGATCGGAGTCCGCCTGCGCAGGGACTGCTTCCTGCCGGACAGGCACACCGCCGCCCGGCTGTATTCCATAGGGATCCCTGCGGCGCTTAATCTCGCGCTGCCCTCCCTGCTGATCTCCGCGCTGAACGCGATTCTGGCGGAATTCGGGGAGGTCTATATCCTCACGCTGGGTATTTACTACAAGCTACAGACATTCTTATATCTGACCGCTAACGGAATGATCCAGGGAATGCGGCCGCTCGTCGGATACAATTACGGCGCCGGGGAGTACCGCAGGGTGGATCAGCTGTACCGCCTTGTGCTCCTGATAAGCGCCGTGATCATGACCGTTGGAACGGTCATCTGTCTTGCAGTTCCCGGGAAGCTGATGGGACTGTTCAGCAACGATCCACAGACGGTCATCGCCGGGGAATCCGCCCTGCGCATTATCAGCGCCGGATTCATCGTATCGGCGGTTTCCGTCACCTCATCCGGCGCTCTGGAGGGACTCGGAAAGGGCGTCCCGTCGCTGATGATCTCACTGTGCAGGTACCTTGTAATAATAGTGCCGGCGGCATTTCTGCTGAGCCGCTGGTTCGGCCCCGACGGAGTGTGGAATGCGTTCTGGGTGACCGAGTTGCTCACCGCAGCGATCTCGTTCATCATATGGCGGAAATCCATATCCAGGACAAAAAATCCGGAATTATAAAAAAGCACTTGACAAATATTGATGTTGGGTGTATAATTCATTTGTACGGAGATGTACTCCGTATAGCAAATCAAATAAATGCGTTGATGGGTGCGTTCATCGCCGTATCCGAAGCCGTCTTTTTCAGAGAGCTGCCGTCTGGTGCAAGGCAGTAAAGCGTTCGTGTACGATCCGCCCGTAGCAGACGAGCTGAACACGGTCTTTTCCGCCGGTAAGCTTGTACGGATTTCCACCGTTAAAGGGAAGTGCATTGATGGATGTACAGAGGCTGATTTTGGCTTAATACTATGCCCTCTTACCACCCGTAAAGAGGGCATTTTCTGTTTTAGCTGCTCCTCTGCACCCGAAAAGCCGGAAGCACACCGGCGTAATATTTGCCGCAACGGCAGGAGGAGTTATTTTATGCTGACATTAGACAAGGTTTACAAGGCGTCCCACGTTCTCAAGGAGGTTATCCGCGAAACTGACCTCATCAAGGCTCCCAAGATCAACAATGACTGCGATGTTTATCTCAAGACCGAGAACCTCCAGGTGACTGGTTCATTTAAGGTTCGCGGCGCTTACTTCAAGATTTCCCAGCTCAGCGACGAAGAGAAGGCAAAGGGCGTTATCGCATGCTCCGCAGGTAACCACGCGCAGGGTGTTGCACTGGCTGCTTCCCGTGCCGGGATCAAGTCCCTTATCTGCCTGCCGGACGGCGCACCTATCTCCAAGGTGGAGGCTACGAAGTCCTACGGCGCTGAGGTATGCCTGGTAGAGGGAGTTTACGACGACGCCTATGCAAAGGCGCTCCAGCTGCGCGACGAGAAGGGCTACACCTTTATCCACCCCTTCGACGACGAGGACGTGATCGCCGGTCAGGGCACCATCGGTCTGGAAGTACTCGAGCAGCTCCCCGATGTTGACGCGGTCGTAGTTCCGATCGGCGGCGGCGGACTCATCTCCGGCGTGGCTTTCACCATCAAGCAGCTCAATCCTAAGATCAAGGTTTACGGCGTACAGGCAGCCGGCGCACCGAGCATGGTCAACTCCATAAGGGACGGCAAAATTGAACGCCTTGACAATGTATCCACTATCGCCGATGGAATCAAGGTAAAAGAACCCGGTCAGCACACTTTCGACATTTGCAGCAAGTACGTTGACGAAATCGTTACAGTAACCGACGACGAGATCGCAGCCGCTATCCTCGCGCTCATTGAGCAGCAGAAGCTCATCTCCGAGGGCGCCGGCGCCGTTTCCGTTGCAGCGACGATGTTCAACAAGATCCCCGTAAAGGGCAAGAAGGTAGTCTGCCTGGTTTCCGGCGGTAACATCGACGTTACAATCCTGTCCCGTGTCATTCACCGCGGTCTTGTCAAGTCCGGCAGAACTGCCCTGCTCAACATTGAGCTTATGGACAAGCCCGGTCAGCTGCTCGGCGTTTCCAGGATCATCGCCGGACTCGGCGGCAATGTCGTCGGCGTTCACCACGAGCATGTCGGCAATTCCGACATCAACGGCTGCTACCTGCGTATCGAGATGGAAACCAGAAACTTCGACCACCTCAATCAGATCAGAACGGCTCTGACAGAAGCCGGTTTCAAAATAATCGACTAATCGAAAAGGAGAACAACTATGAAAGACGTTCACACCAACAATGCCCCAGCAGCAATCGGACCCTACACCCAGGCAAAGATAGTAGGCAACATGGTTTACACCTCCGGTCAGATCGCAATAGTTCCTGCTACCGGCAACATCGCTGAAGGCGGAATAGAAGCGCAGTCCAAGCAGGTATGCGAAAATCTCAAGGCAGTACTTACCGAAGCTGGCTCCGATCTGACAAAGGTAGTCAAGACCACATGCTTCCTGCATGACATCAACGACTTCGCAGCATTCAACGCCGTTTACGGCGAGTATTTCACCACCAAGCCGGCACGCTCCTGCGTCGGCGGACTGAGCCTCCCCAAGGGCGCTCTCGTCGAAGTAGAGGTAATTGCGGAAGTATAATGTACTCCCAGGCATAAAGCTGCCGGGCGGATCTGGAATCCGCCCGGTTTTATTTGTATATGTTGCTGATATACGAAAAGCGCCCGTCTGTAACCAGACGGGCGCTGAATTGCTCTATTGAGCAGATCACATCTGCTTGCGTACCTTGATGTGTACTTCACGCAGCTGCTGCTCTGTGACCTCGGTCGGAGCGCCCAGGAGCAGATCCTGCGCGTTGGAGTTCAGCGGGAATGCGATGATCTCGCGAATGCTCTCCTCGCCGGTCAGCAGCATGATCATTCTGTCCACGCCGGGAGCCATACCTGCATGAGGCGGAGCACCGAACTTGAATGCGTTGTACAGTGCGCCGAACTTGCTTGCTACGTCCTCCTCGGTGTAGCCTGCAATCTCGAACGCCTTGATCATGATGTCCAGGTCGTGGTTACGAACCGCGCCGGAAGAAAGCTCAACGCCGTTGCATACGATATCGTACTGGTAAGCCAGGATATCCAGCGGATCCTTGTTGAGGAGCGCGTCCAGTCCGCCCTGCGGCATGGAGAAAGGATTGTGTGTGAAGATGATCTTGCCGGTTTCCTCGTCCAGCTCGTACATCGGGAAGTCCACGATGAAGCACAGCTCAAAGCGGCTCTCGTCGATGAGGTTCATGCGCTTAGCGACCTCGGTACGGATCTGTCCTGCGAACTTGGGCGCATTCTTCTTGCTGTCAGCGATGAAGTACAGAACGTCGCCGACTTCCAGCTCGCAGCGTGCAGCCAGCTCCTTGCGCTGGTCGTCGTTCAGGAACTTGTCGATCGGGCCGTTGTACTTGAACATGCCGTTCTCGCCCTCTTCAACCTTGAAGTAGCCGAGTCCCTTCATGCCGACTTCCTCGGTAGCGAATTCCTCCATGCTCTTGAAAAAGGTCTTGGACTGCTTCGCCATGCCGGGAACTCTGATACCGCGTACGACCTTGTTGCAGAAAGGCTTGAAGTCGCTGTCAACGAACAGGTCGGAAAGCTCCTTGATAATGAGCGGATTGCGCAGGTCAGGCTTATCGGAGCCGTAGTTCAGCATAGCTTCCTTGTAGGTGATACGTCTGAACGGAGCCGGAGAAACCTGCTTGTCAGAGAACTCAGAGAACACTGCGGAGAGAACTTCCTCAGCGACTGCGAAAACGTCCTCCTGGGTAGCAAAGCTCATCTCGAAGTCGAGCTGGTAGAACTCACCCGGAGAGCGGTCAGCTCTTGCGTCCTCGTCGCGGAAGCAGGGTGCGATCTGGAAGTACTTATCGAAGCCGGATACCATGTAGATCTGCTTGAAGATCTGCGGAGCCTGCGGCAGAGCGTAGAACTTGCCGTGGTGTTTACGGCTGGGGATCAGGTAGTCGCGCGCGCCCTCGGGAGAGGAGGTGGACAGGATAGGAGTCTGAAGCTCCAGGAAGCCCATGCTGCTCATCTTGTTGCGCAGGAAGCTGATAATCTTGGAACGCAGCACGATATTGTCGTGCATTTTCTTGTTTCTGAGGTCAAGGTAGCGGTACTTCAGACGGACGTCCTCACGGGTTTCGCGGGAAGTAGCAACCTCGAACGGGAGCTGCTCGGTGACCTTGCCGAGAATGCGGACTTCCTCCGCCTCTACCTCTACGGTACCGGTTTCGATCTTGTCGTTGTAGGTGCTCTCATCACGCTTGAGCACAGTGCCGGAGATGGAAACCGCGCACTCCTTGTGGATACCCTCCAGCAGGGACTCGTTGTGGAACACCACCTGTACCACGCCATAGTGGTCGCGCAGGTCGATGAACATGATTCCGCCGTGGTCACGGATATTCTCCACCCAGCCGGCAACTCTTACTTTCTTGCCTATATCGTTTTCTGTCACCGCGTTGCAGTACTGCGTGCGGTATTCGTTCTCTCTGAACAATTGATTCAATCCTTTCAAATATAATATCCGCCGCTCACGACGGGAAAAAGTACTTACTTCTGGTCATCATAATTATGACCGGCATTGTTATGCCGCATAATATCACAGCCTTTCGCATAATTCAACAATTTATTATATCACTAAAATGCGGAATTGTCAATAATTTATGCAAGCTTTAACAAAAAAATCCCCAGGAAAAATTCCTGGGGATACTTGGCGGACAGGGAGGGATTCGAACCCTCGAACGGGTTTAATCGTTACACGATTTCCAATCGTGCGCCTTAGACCAGCTCAGCCACCTGTCCATTCATAGCTATTGGAGATTTTGTTTTTCGTCGTATCTCTCATCGACTTGTCTATTATATCACACCCCGGTAAATTTGTCAACCCCTTTTTAAAATTTTTTTCGATATTTTTTTCATAATCTCTGAGAATGCGATAACAGAGCCAGATATTCCCCCGGAAAAGTTCCGGGGGAAATCACATATCACTTTTTCTTTACGGTACGCTTCCTGGGCTTCGCGGAAGCAGCCGCCGTAACATCGTCAAGCTCGTAATACGCCGCGGAATACCTCGGGACGTTCAGCTTCACGCAGCCGACCGCGCCGGCAGTCACGGTACCAGGATAATGCGGAGCGCAGCCGCCGTACCTGTCCTCCGTGGAATCCAGCAGCAGCCGTAGCTTCTTCCCTGCCCCGATGTTCAGCGTGTATCCCTCCTGTAGTACATCAGAGAAGTTGAATACCGCCACAACAGGCTTGCCGCCGTCGCAGCTTCTTAATATAGAATAGCAGCGCCGCAGCGGACTGCTGCAATCCAGCCAGCGGAATCCGTCCGCAGAATCGTCCCACCTGGAAAGCGCCGGGAGATCCAGATACATGCGGCACAACTTCTTCATGAAGTGCATGAATCCGTCGTGCAGGGGATATTTCAGTATATCCCAGTCCTGCTCGCGCTTTTCGTCCCACTCGCGGAACTGCGCTATCTCGCCGCCCATGAAATTCAGCTTCTTGCCCGGGTGCGCGTACATATACATATAGAACGCCCTCGCCTGGGGAAATTTGTCGTCGTATCCGCCTGCCATCTTCTGGATTATGGTAGCCTTTCCATGGACATTCTCGTCATGGGAAAGCGGCAGGATGTACTTCTCGCTGTAGTAATACAGCATGGAGAACGTCAGCTTGTGATAATGGTCAACGCGTTCTCCCGGCGGCGTCCGGAAGTAATCCAGCGTGTCGTTCATCCAGCCCATATCCCACTTGTAGTCGAAGCCGAGTCCGCCCTCGTCCACAGCCTTCGTCACCATGGGGTAATCGGTGGAGTCCTCCGCGCAGAGTATTGCGGACGGGTGGATCCATTTCAGCCCGCGATTCAGGGATTTCAGAAAACGTATACCGCACACGTTCTCTCCTCTCGACGGATCGCCCATGTAATAGATAACGCGGCTGATGGCGTCCATTCGCAATCCATCAAAGTGGTATTCCGAAAGCCAGTAATTAGCCGCGGATTTCATGAAGCTGCACACCGGACCCTTGGTGAAGTCAAAATTGCAGCTGCCCCACTCGCTGTATGCGATGTCCCTGAACTGCGACTCATAGGTAGGAGTTCCGTCAAACTGCGCCAGCGCGTATCCGTCCACCGCAAAATGCACCGGAACGAAATCCATCAATACGGCGATGCCGTTCTTGTGGCAGATGCTTATCAGCTTCTTCAGTCCGTCCGCCGTGCCGTATCTGGAGGTCGGCGCGAAAAATCCCGTCGCCTGGTATCCCCAGCTTTCGTCGCAGGGATATTCGTTCAGCGGCATAAGCTCAATGCAGTTGTAGCCGTGCTCCTTGCAGTACTTCACCAGCCGCGGCGCGATCTCCTCATACTTGAACCACCCATTCTCATCATCAGGATCCGTGCGCCAGCTGCCAAGATGTACTTCGTAAATATTCAGCGCGTCCCCATGCCAGGTATGACGGTTCTGCATCCATTCTAGGTCTCCGAAATCGAAATCCATCTTTCTGATAATGGAAGCGAACTTCGGGCGCAGTTCCATGCCGAAACCTACCGGGTCACAGTGCTCAACGCAGTTTCCGCCATGGTACACCTTGTACTTGTACATATGCCCCGGCTTCGCTCCGTCAATGAACAGCTCCCAGAACTTTCCGTCGCCGGTGCGGTTGAGATACCAGTCCTCCCAGCCGTTGAAATCGCCTATTACAGACACTCCGTCTGCGTTCGGCGCATATACCCTGAACATCGTCCCGAAGCCGTTGTAATGCGCCCCGAGCCACTTATAGGCATCAAAGCAGTCGCCGGAGTTGAATTCCCGAATATTCAAAATAATACCTCCAAATTGTAAAAAATAGGTTGACAACCTGGGCATTTTACGATATAATTATACTATATTTCATTATATAATATAAACGGCTAACGTTCAAGCGACAGAAGCCGAAGCAAGTCTATTATGCGACTATGATAAATATTTGTCCATTAACCGGAGGAAAATATGGATCTCAGAATACAAAAAACCAAGGCGGCAATCAAGAAGGCATTTCTGGAACTGCGCCGCAAGAAACCAATCGAGAAGATCACCGTGACCGAGCTTTCCAGGCTGGCTGAGATCAACAAGGCAACTTTCTACCTGCATTATTCCGATATTTATTCGCTGGCGGAGGAGATCGAGGACGAAGTCATCGACGATATTCTCAGCGATATCCAGGGTCTGAATAAATTCCTTGAGGACCCACGGAAGCATACGGCGGAGCTTTTCCGGGCGTTCATGAACAAGCGGAAGCTGCTGAACAGCATTTTCTCCGGCTCCCGGCACGGGAATTTCGCCAACAAGATCGAACAGCGTATCAAGGCGCGGCTTTATGCGGAATTTCCAGGGCTTCACTCCAGGCAGAACGACGTGGTGCTCACATTCATAATCCAGGGAACGTTCTACACCGTTGCTGAGAATTCCCCCGACAAGGAACCGGACAGCTGTGAGGAATATGAGATCATCACCCGTATAACGAACTGCATTATCTCCGAACTTAAATCGGCAGAAATCTAACTCTTATTGACTTTACGCTGACTTTGTGGTAAAATATCAGTGTATGAAAATACATCTACGGAAGGATTTTTTTGCACAAATGAGAACAGATCGCATATATTTTGACCATCCCGGGGATTTCGGTCTTTGGGAACAGACCTGCCTGCCCATTGGCAACGGCTACATGGGCGCAAGCATGTTCGGCGGAATCCGGACCGAGCGCGTGGTGCTTAACGAGAAAACTTTCTGGGCAGGCGGTCCCTGCGCAGCGCGCCCAGACTACTATGGCGGAAATCACCGTGACCGCTACAAATATGTAAAGCAGGTGCAGGACTATCTCGCCGCCGGCGAAAACAAAAAGGCGGAGGAACTCCTCCCCATGCTGACCGGCGACGGCGATTTCGGAAGCTACCTGCTTCTATGTGACATGGTGCTAAATTTCGACCTGCCGGACGAGGACGTTTCCGGCTACTGCCGCAGCCTTGACCTCGGCAAGTCGCTGTATTCATGCGAATTCACCTCCGGCGGCGTAAAGCACACCCGCGAGGCCTTCGCAAGCTACCCGGCAAGAGTTATCGCATTCCGGTTCACCGCATCCGAAAAGGGTGCGCTGGGATTCAGGCTTTCTCTTGATAAGACCCATTCCGGACAAATCACTTCGGAAAACTCCACCCTCATCTGCTCCGGCGTTGCCGAGGACAACGGCATGCGCTTTGACGCAAGATTCCGCGTGTATTCCGACGGAGAAGTTATCACCGGTGGGGATTCCATCATCGTAAAGGGCGCTTCGGAAGCTGTCGTGTATTTCTGCGCCGCAACGGACTACGACATGAAGTTCCCGAAATACCGCACTGAAACCGCTCCGGCGAGCGTTACCATGCCGCTTCTGCACACCGCAGAGCGCCTTGGCTGGGACGCCCTCTACGAGGAACACTTCAACGACTTTTCCGCGATGTTCTCCAGGGTCACCCTCCGGCTCAACAACGATGAAAAGGAACTCCCTGCCGACAAGCTGCTGGAAGCCTACCGCGCCGGTGACAGATCAGCAATGAACCGCCTTGAAACGCTGTATTTCAGCTACGGCAGATATCTGCTCATCTCCTCCTCCAGGACTGGCTCGCTGCCGGCTAACCTCCAGGGAGTGTGGAACGAGAGCAATACTCCGCCATGGTGCTGCGACTACCATATAAATGTGAATCTCCAGATGAACTACTGGGGAGCCTACAACACCAACCTCGCGGAAACTGTACCTCCGCTCACGGATTTTCTGAATTCGCTGAGGGAGCCGGGACGCATTACCGCCAAGGAATACTACGGTATCGAGAGCACTCCCGACAAACCCGAGAATGGCTGGACTGCCCACACGCAGTGCTCTCCGTTCGGCTGGACCGCACCCGGCTGGGAATTCTACTGGGGCTGGTCAACAGCGGCGGTGGCGTGGCTCATGCAGAATCTCTGGGAGCACTACGAATTCACCGGCAACAAGGATTACCTGCGCGACAGCATTTACCCGATCATGCGCGAGAGCGTGAGATTCTACGTCCAGTGGCTTATCTACGATAAGAAGCAGGACAGAATGGTTTCTTCGCCGACGTACTCCCCGGAGCACGGCCCGGCAACTATCGGAAACACTTACGAGCAGAGCCTTATCGAGCAGCTGTTCATCGACTTCCTGAAGGCGTCCGCAGAACTTAACACCGACCCGGAGCTTGCAGGAAAGGTCCGCGAGATACTCCCCATGCTCAAGCCCTACCACATCGGCAAGACCGGGCTTCTCAAGGAATGGTACGAGGAGGACGAGCCGGACTTCGACCGCAGCAAGGTCCAGAAGAACCACCGTCACATCTCCCACCTTATGGGACTTTATCCCGGCAAGCAGATAAACCACTCCCGTCCGGAGCTTATGAAGGCAGCCATCGCCACCATGAACGACCGCGGAGATGAATCCACGGGCTGGGCTAGGGCTTACAAGATCAACCTGTGGGCGCGCACCGGCGACGGAAACCGCACCTACAAGCTGCTCCGCGGACTTCTGGAAAGCTGCACATTCCAGAACCTGTGGGATTTTCACCCGCCGTTCCAGATCGACGGAAACTTCGGAGCTTCCGCCGGAATCGCGGAAATGCTGATCCAGAGCCACGAGGGACTTATCCGGCTGCTCCCGGCAGCCCCGGAGGACTGGCGCAGCGGCAGCTTCACGGGACTCTGTGCCCGTGGCGGATTTGTTATCGACGCCAGCTGGGAAAACGGCGCGGTCAACCACGTCCGTATCATGCCTAAACTGGGCGGAAAATGCGTTCTTGAGATCCCCACAAACAGCGGAAAACGTATTATCAGCCTTGAAACCGAAAAAGGCAAGGCACAGGAGCTTGCTTTCTAAAAAACACACGGACAGAATGCTATTGCGTTCTGTCTGTTTTTTTTACAAAAATATTCTAATTTTTTTAAGCAACCCCCTTTTCAACAGGAAGAAAATATGCTATAATAAATAATAGTATAATATATTTGGAAGGTGGCAGCTATGGCATTCTGCGATTTAAAACCCGTCCGGATAAACAGCGAAACTTCCGGAATCACATACATAGTCGGCGATGTGTTTGCGGTATATTCCAACGATCCGACTCCGCTGATCTACAGTTGGGACCAGGTCAATTCCGTAATTGAAGAGCGCCGCAGCGTCACAATAAAAACAAAGAATTTTGACTACATCATTCTCAAGAAGGATTTCTCCGTTCCGGAGGACTATTTCCGTGCCATTGCGATAATCGAATGCGCGCAGAGATCCGGCGGATTCGTTTACGAGCACCAGCGCAGGATACTTCCGCTCAAGAGCGAGTACATCGAAACCGACCCCGGCAGGGACTGCTACACCGGCAGCTGTATCATCGATGAGAACGACGCTGCCTCCACTTTCATCATGCTGATGAATTTCCGACTGATGAAAGTTCTCTGGCTGCTCTCGGTTATCCTTATGCTTGTTATATTCCTGGGACTTCACCTCATTTTCGGCGTTACACGCAGCAACGTGCTTTACTTCATTCCGATATCCATGATCAGCGGAGCAATTATGACGCTTATCATCTATATAATCTGCCACGTCGCCGCCAGGAGGAAATACACATCCGTTGCCGGATGCGACCCAGCGTCTGAAGAAAGTATCACGTTCCTCATCAGTCCGCTGGGATTTGCAGCGTGTGAATCCTGCATTTATGATAATCAGGAACTGATTCCGTGGAGCGCACTGGATTACTTCGTTGAATCCGACAAGATGTTCGTTTTCTACAAGGACGGCTCTACCGCCATATTTGTGCCCAAAAAGGCGTTCGACAAAAAGTGTATCGGCGGCATTGCGGACATCATTTCGCTCAGACTTGAGCAGCGTTAAAGGGAGGTAACGGCAAGTGGGCGTTGAAATAAAAAGCGAACACATTGATATAACTGGCAGAAGCGTTATCCTGGTGTCAGTACGGGGAGGAAGCGCTGTCATCGGCTCCTGCTCAGCAGGCTACGGAGTGAAGCGCGGAGACACCTCCGCACGCACGCGCCTGCTGTATATCGGCAACAATCCCGTAGCGGAGATACTCTGCCCTAATCACGGCAGCAGCAATTCCGACAAGATGATTGCGCTCTGCGCCGGATACTCCGGTATGGACGACGACATACACGCCACACTGACGGACTGTCTGAATCAGCTTAACCGCGGCTCTTCCCTTGAAGCCGGGCTGCACGACACACTGGCGCTCCTCCCGGACGGAGTTTACACGCTCTACCTGGCGGATTACTACCCTACGGACGGCTCGGGCACATTCTTCTGGGGCGCGTATAACCTCATGCATGAGATTCGCGGAACAGCGGAGCACAGCCGCACTATCGGCAGGGACAAGACCTACCGTCCCTGCTTCCTGATTCCCGGCGCGCCGCTTGATACCTACGACTCCAAGACCACGCAGATGACTGACGTTGCGGTCAAGGCAAGAAGCGTTCAGGGAATCGTCCTGCACGCAACCGGACTGCACTCCATGCTGCTGAAGGGACACCACGGCGCAGTTTCCTGCGCTGCCGCAAAGATCCCGTTCAAGTGTGCGGTTATCGAAAAGATAAACGAACCTTACACCGATATTTACCAGGCGTCAGTTCCAACGCCTGCACCGGAGAATCCCCCCGAGGGCGCCCAGGAACCTGCTCCCGAGCAGGAAGCACCAGCAGCTCAGGCAGCGGAGATACAGGAGGAACATGAAGGAATCAGCGGATTCCGCAGCGCGTCGGTGAAGATTCCGTTGGAGCTTATCCCGAGAGAAATGATACGCGCGATTCTCGAAACGCGGTTCGAATACAAGCCCTCCCACTACCGCACGCTGATGAAGAAACTTCCGCAGGTTCGCAAGAAATCCTACAGCAACAAGATAATCCCACGACCGGCTCTCGAAAACTGCGAGGAAATGCCGGACAGCGAGATCATGGAATCCGTTTTCGCGGTGGACAAGCTGACCCAGGCGCAGCTGGACGCACTGCTTTCCGGCGAAACCGAGTGCAACGGAGAGATCATCATTTCGCCGAACTTCTACGCAAGCATAGTGACTGCATGCAATTATCTTCAATTCACGAATCCCAGAAAATTCATCGAGTTCTCGCTGAACATTCTGGACAATCACGAACTTAATGCGACGCATGAATACATCGCGAACCGGATTTCCCGGGTTGTCAGCAAGGACGTTTACGCGTTCTTCCGGGCAGTCGTCGAGAATTCCGACCCAGGGTACGACAAAATACTTCCTATCGCGAAAAAGTACATTGAGTTCTACGAGAAGCAGAAAAACGAACAGTAAATCAAAATCCGGACGGTGTACCCGTCCGGATTTCTTTTATTTTGTTGTGGAGCCGAATCCGCCGTTGCGTACTCCGTCCGCGTCATCGTCTACGGTGATACCGTATTCCACGAAAATTCCCTGGGCAAAACCAGTGCCAGCCGGGATTTCAAGGGTCTTCCCCTCGTTGCTGTCGTTCGTGATTTTAATAAAGATGTGTCCCTCGTTGTCCGACTGGGAGTAGTCGCTGTCGATTATTCCCACAGTGTTGTTCAGCTGAAGGCGGTACTTGAATCCAAGACCGCTGCGCGGATACAGCTTGAGCACCCAGCCGGGCTCAATAAGCGCGCGGATACCGGTGGGAATCTTCGCGGTTTCCCCCGGAGCCAGCTTCACGTCATACGGCGCGTAGAAATCATACCCGGCAGAGCCTGCCGTAGCACGCTTCGGCAGCTTGATCTCATTATAAACAGATTCAGCGTCCGGACGCTCGCAGCCCTCCACGAACTGCTTCAGGCTCACCTTTTCGAATTTCGCTATTTTCTTCATAGTCCCTCCTTAATCGAAAAGCACGAGCTTCCCGAGTCGCAGCGTTTCCTGTACGTCGATAACGCGCTGATTGGCGCTTCCCTTCCAGTGCAGCTTGGGATTGCGGACGGCTTCGACATACTGCCCGTCCACGATAACGTCCAGAAGCGGCACTATCTCAAGGTCCTGGATATCCTCCCAGTTGTAGCCGGTGTAGAGCCAGATGGTCTTTTCCGGGAGCGTTTCCCTTACCTTCCTGGCGAGCCGGGTTATCTCCTCGCGGTTGCGCTTGTGCAGCGGATCTCCGCCGCTGAACGTGATTCCGCTGATGTAGTCTGCGGAGAGCTTCTCGAAAAGCTCCTGCTCCGCCGCTTCGTCAAACGGTATTCCTCCGTCAATATCCCAGGTTATAGGATTGTGGCAGCCGCGGCAGCGGTGTTCGCAGCCGGCTACCCACAGGACGGTGCGCAATCCGTCGCCGTTCAGCATATCGTCTGTTGTTATATTATGATAACGCATTATATCAATTCACTTTCGGTTATTTTACATGCTCTTGCGGTCGGCGATCTCCGCCATCTTCGCAGCATTAAGGCGCGTGTCGCCCTTTACTCTTGAATAGCTGAGGTATCCGTTCATGCGGTCTATCTTGGTCAGATTCTTGCTGCCGCACTTGGGGCACACGTCCATTTCAAGCTGCTGGTAACCGCAGTCGTCGCAATATGCCAGGGACAGGTTCACACCCTCGTAGAATCCCTTTTTCATCGCGCGGCGGACAAGGGTCTCAACGGCGCCCTTATTGTAGTCGATGGGGTAGCGGACGTACTGTATCTTTCCGCCGTTGAACAGATTCCAGAAGCGCTCTTCCTTATCCTGCTTCTGTATCGGGGTGATGTCCTCGGTAACGTGGCAGTGGAAGCTGTTGCTGACATACTCGCGGTCAGACACGTTCTCAATAATGCCATATTTCTTGCGGAACTGCTGTATCTGTAATCCGCAGAGATTCTCGGCAGGCGTACCATAGATAGCGTAGAGGTGGCCGTCCTCCTTCTTGAACTCGGAAATGCGCTTGTTGATGTACTCCATGACCTTGAGGGCGAAGCTGCCGTCCTCGACCAGGGACTTCTTGTCCGCAAGCTCCTCAAGCTCGTTGAGCGCGGTGATTCCAAAGGAAGCAGTAGCCGACTTGAGCAGCGGTTTTATCTTGTCGTGGATACCAAGGTGACCGCCCAGAAATCCGCCCTCGCAGTATGCCAGCGGATTCGTGCTCGCCTTCATCTCGCCGAGGTAGTCATAGGTGCGAATGTGTATCTTGCGGATAAGGTTCAGGTAGTAATCCAGCACCTCAAAGAAGTCGCGGCTCTCCTGCTGCGCCTTGGCATAGATCATCGGCAGGTGCAGGGACACGGCGCCGATGTTGAATCTTCCCACGAATACCGGTTGGTCGTTCTCGTCAGCAGGCTCCATTCCGCCGCGCTCGAACCATGGGGACAGGAATGCGCGGCAGCCCATCGGACTGATTATTTTCCCGTATTTCTTGTAGATTGAAGCCACATAGCCATCGCCGGAAAGGCTGAGCCAGTCCGGATACATCGCCTTGGAGCTGCACTCCACGCCTGCCATGAATACGTCCTCCAGGGGCTTTCCGGCGCCGTGGAGATTCTCGTCGTACAGGAATACGATCTTCGGGAAAAGCACGGGCTTCTTGCAGTTCTTCTTGCCCTGCCCCTTGCGGCGGACGTCCAGCATCGTTATGCTCGCCATTTTTGCGAATCTGCCGGTACCGGTTCCTGCGGTCATGGTGATGAACGGATAATCGCCGCGGCTGGAGCTTACGGAGTTGAACTTGTACTCCCACCCCTGGAATCCCTGCTCGAAATCCACCTTGACGTCAGCCATTGCCTCGCGGTCAGCTACCTCGTCGGAAAGTCCCAGGCTCTTGTAGCGGTCGTACTGCTTCTTGTAGGATTTCTCGGCATACGGCTCCAGCAGCAGATCTACGCTGGGGACCGTGAATCCGCCGTACTGCTGGCTGGCAGCGGAAAGCGTGATGTCGCCGATAACGTCGAATGCGACTGCAAGGGTCTTTGGCTCGTTATACCACAGGTTGCCCATCTCGAATCCGCCCTCGAGAACGTTCTTGACATCGAACAGGCAGCAATTCATGGTATCACGGCGTGCGCTCATATCGTGGACGTAGATATATCCGTCGCGGCATGCCTGGAGTTCCTCAGTGGTCATGAAGAACTTCTGGTAAAGCTCCTTATTAAGCTCGTTGAAAATAAGGCTGCGCTTTGTGGAAACCAGCGCGGAATCCGTATTGGAATTCTCCTTGTCGCCGATGTACATGATGGACTGGCTCTTCTTATAGACCTCGTCCAGCATGCTGACGAAGTCCTGCTTGTAGTTGCGGTAGTCCTTGTAGCTTTTCGCAACAGCGGGATTTGTGGCCTCCAGCGCACCCTCCACGATGTTGTGCATCTGTGCGATGGTTATCTCACCGGAATGCAGCGCTTCTGCCTTTTCGGTCACGAACCTGCAGATGAAATCAATCTCGTCCTTGGTAAAGGTATACATCACACGGGTGGCGGACTTGTTGACCGCATTCACCACCTTCTGAACATTGAAATCCTCTTTGGTGTTGTCCTTTTTGATTACCTTTATCATTTCCGACGATCCTTTCGCTTGTATATTTGCATTATGATATTATTCTATATCTGGTAGCAGCATATCTATAATACCACTTTTGATTGTAGTTGTCAACCGGAATTCCGGTATATGCCTATAATAAATATGTAGAAATCCGGGTCAGGTTTTCGTATATTTTTACCCTTGACACGCGCAAACCGCGCCACTATGCGGTGTAACCATTTACACCCATAAAATACAAAAACGTCCTGAAAAGGGAATCGAAGTCCCGCCGGAGTTTCCCCCGGCACGCCGACTATTCCCCATTCAGAACGCTTGATTATTTCTATCTGTATTTTACTTTGTGCCGAAAAGTCTGTCGCCGCAATCGCCGATACCCGGAACAATATAGGAATTCTCGTTCAGACCCTTGTCAACAGCACCGCATATGATATCCACATCGGGATGAGCAGTCTGGAATGCCTTTAATCCCTCGGGACAGGTTATGATACACATGAACTTGATCTGCTTTGCGCCAGCCTTCTTCACGATGTCAACAGCCTTGACAGCAGAGCCGCCGGTGGCAAGCATAGGATCGAGGATAATTACCTCGCGGTTCGCGATGTCGAACGGAAGCTTGCAGTAATACTCCTGGGGAGCGTTGCCGTTAGCCTCGTCGCGGTAAAGTCCGATATGACCAACCTTAGCCGCAGGAACCAGCGCCAGCGCGCCGTCCATCATGCCAAGTCCGGCACGCATGATCGGAACGAAAGCGACCTTTCTGCCGCTGATAATGTTGGAATTCGCAAGACCCAGCGGAGTTTCGATCTGAACCTCCTTGAGGGGAAGATCACGGGTAGCCTCATAGCACATGAACATCGCGATCTCCTGAACCAGCTCGCGGAATTCCTTGGAACCTGTGTTCTTGTCCCGCAGCAGGGAAATCTTGTGCTGAACCAGCGGGTGATCGCACTGAATAATGTTGCTCATATTACTTTTCCTCCAGCTTCATGATTTTGTCAACACGGCGCGCATGGCGTCCGCCCTCAAATTCCGTGTCGAGAAAAATATCCGTGATCTCGGCAGCAAGACCTGCGCCGATCACTCTTCCCCCCATACACAGGACGTTCGCGTCGTTATGCAGACGGGTGTACTTTGCGGAATACCAGTCGCCGCAGAGTGCGGCGCGAATACCCTTTATCTTGTTTGCGGAAATGGATATCCCCACGCCGGTACCACAGATGAGAATAGCCTTATCCGCCTCGCCGGAAGTAACCTTTGCACAGGTAGCCTCAGCAATGTCGGGATAATCCACGCTCTCACCGTTGCAGCCGCAGTCGATGAATTCCACGCCCTTTTCCGCAAGGTGCTTTATGATCTCACACTTCAGACCGTAGCCTGCGTGATCAGAACCGATCGCTATCATTGAAATACCTCTTTTCACAGGAATATATAAATATTATACAACAAATAATGCTCCAGGTCAATAGCTTTTTTATATTTTATCAGAAACAAATACAGGGCAGGAATGAACCTGCCCTGTATACGTCAAGTATTCCATCAGTCGCCGAAGGAAATACCGATATCCTTGGCAGTTTTCACCATCTTACAGTCTACAGGAACAAACTTGGTTTTCATCGCCACATCTCCCAGGGGATTTTCAGTGATCTTTCCGTCTACCATCGCAACGGTGTAGCCGAACTTCTTGTCCTTGAGGAGCTGCGCTGCGTGCGCGCCGAACTGCGTTGCAAGTATTCTGTCGTACGCAGAGGGGCTTCCGCCGCGGAGCATATGTCCCGGAATGACTGTCCTGGTTTCCAGACCAGTCATTGATTCGATCTGCTTTGCGATACGGACGGTGGCGGTAGTGTAGCCTGCCTCGGCGCGCAGACGGGCACGCTCTTTCTTCTTCAGCTTGGCTTCCTCAATGTCGAAGCAGCCCTCGGCAACTGCGAGAATCGAGAAGTTCTTCCCGGCATCAGCACGGCGCTGACAAGCCTGGGCTACCTTTTTGATGTCGTAGGGGATCTCCGGCAGCAGAATTATGTCCGCGCCGCCTGCAAGTCCGCTGTAGAGGGTGAGCCAGCCTGCCTTGTTGCCCATTATCTCTATGACCATGACGCGGCTGTGGGAGTTCGCAGTTGTGTGGATACGGTCGATGACCTCGGTGCCGATATCCACCGCAGAGTGGAATCCGAATGTCACATCGGTGCCGAAGATGTCGTTGTCGATGGTCTTGGGAAGTCCGATCACGTTAAGTCCCTCTTCGGAAAGCATGTTGGCGGTCTTGTGAGTGCCGTTGCCGCCAAGAGTGAAGAGGCAGTCCAGTTTGAGGTCCTTGTAGGTGTCCTTCATTTCCTTTACCTTGTCCACCTTGTCGTCCTCGATGATCTGCATCATCTTGAACGGGGTGCGCTTGGTACCGAGGATAGTGCCGCCCTGGGTCAGTATTCCGGAGAAATCCGACGGCTGCATGCTCTTGTATACGCCGTGGATAAGCCCGTGATAACCATCGTGGATACCGATTATCTCCACATTGTCCTCGCCGAATGTTTCGTAGATTGCCTTTGCAGCGCCGCGTATCGTGGCATTAAGTCCCGGGCAGTCGCCGCCGCTCGTCAGCATTCCTACTCTTAGTTTTCCCATTTCGTTGTCCTCCTGCGTTTTATTTCTCCGGATATGACACCGGCTGTTCACCTGTTGTCAGCTCAGCTGCGGTTCCTGGACTTGAGCTTCATGCGGATATCGTTGCCATAGAACGGCATCAGATGGAAGCTCAGCAGTCGGGAGCAGATCTTGTCCTGATAGTGCTTTCCCAGCTCTCCGGGAGAATAGTTTGTGCTTACGATCATCGGCAGCCCCCGGCTGACGCGGCCGTTGATTATCTCATAAAGCAGCGACGAATCCAGCGGCTTGTCCACCTCCGCGCCAAGATCGTCAAGTATCAGCAGATCGCATCCGGTCAGTGCCGACATCGTATCATTGTCAGATTTACCGTAATACTCACGCTCCAATATTCTCATAAGCTCCGGTGAGGAGCCGTAGATAACGCTGAATCCGTGGTCGATGACCCGGGCGGCGATAGCAAGGGAAAGGTGGGTCTTTCCGAGCCCGGTGGCTCCGCTCATGAGGATACTCTCGCTTTTGGTGGAAAAGCCCTCCGCATATCTGCGGCAGTAATCCAGATTACGCTCCATTATCACGCGCTCCGACACATGCAGGTCGGGATTTATCAGATCCGGGTAGTAATCCAGGCTGAAGCTCTCAAAGGACGAAAGCTCCAGTGGGGAGTTTTCGTTAAGCTCCCGGGCAGCCTCCTCCAGCATGAGCCGGTGGAAGCAGCCGCACCACTTCCCGTTTACCGTGCCCTTGTCCTTGCACTTTGGACAGGTATACACCGGTTCAAGGTAATCCGCCGGATACCCTGCCTTTTTCAAGAGCTCCGCCATGCAGCGCTGAGTGTTTCGGTTATCCTGCTCCAGCTGTGAAACTCCCTCGGCGACCTCTCCTCCCTGCATTATCAGCAAGATCAGCTTGTGCCCCGTTTCCGCCAGCCTTTCGGAAAGCTCGCGGTATTCCGGCAGCTTCTCGTATATCTCCTGGCGGCGCAGGTCGGTGATTATCCTGTTGTCGCTGCGGCGCTTGCTCAGCCTGTCCATCGCCGCATTGAAGTAATGCTCGTTAAAACTCATGCGTCACCCTCTCTGTTTACTGATACTGACGGCGCAGCTCGTCCATGACATCGTCCATGTCGATGGAGGAACTTCCGCCGGATTTCTTCGTGGGTTTTCCGCGGCGCTCCTCGCTCTCACGCTTGGCGTCGTCGGTGTTGTAAATACCGGAGGTCTTCCAGTTTTCGAGTATCTTATTTGTGTAGCTGAAATTAAGGGAGCCGGTCTTGTCCAGCGTTATCTCATACGCCAGTATCACCATGTCCTCGGCGAAGCCCCATTCCTCAGTCCACTTCTTTATGTAAGTCAGCTGATTCGGGGAGAATTTCGTTTTCATGTCCATAGCGCGGCGCAGATTCTCCTCGACGGTGAAGCGCTTCTCAAGCTTCAGCAGGTGCGCGTCAGCCTCCGCAACGGTGCGTATATTCTCGTTGACCCAGTCCTGCGCAACGGCGAGAATGTAGTTCGGCGTGGTCTTTCCAATGCGGAAGCAGTATTTCAGCAGCATTACCGCCACCTCCGCCGGCAGTCCGTAGAAGTCCGTCAGCTGGAGCACCATGCGGCTCTCGGTGGTCTTGAGCGTCCTGCCGTAAAGCGCCTGCACTTCCCGGAACAGGAAATCCACCGCGCTGTCGGTATTTATCCGCTGTGCGATATCCCGAGAGGTGTATATCGCCGCCCCGGCGCTGGAATCTGCGACGCGGCGCAGGCTGGAGGGCTTCTGCTCCAGGGATTCCGCCGCGACCTCCGGCAGGTGCTCCTGCGCGGCTTCCTCCGTGGGGATAAGCTCGCCCTCGTCCATGCGGATAATCCCACGCTGGAACCAGAACATAGCCGCGTCCTCAAGCTCGCCGTCACGCTTTATTCCAAGCGCGTCCCGGAGCTTCGCTTCGTCAAAGCTCTCGCCTCCGTGGCGCAGCAGGAACAGCAGGAGTTTAAGACTCGTTCCGTCCGCCAGTTTTATATATTTATCAACAACGCTGGAAGGCACTGCGAATACGCTGCTCCATGCCCCGGCGTCCAGTGAATAATTCATCTGCTCACCTTATTCAACAATAATATACCGCTTTAATCGTGATAACGCACACTGCGTTTCTGATAAACTAATTATATCACAAAGAGCCGACTTTTGCAACAGATTTTTTATTACCAGTGCATGAACTCAAAGAACAGCGCCGCCAGCTCCCTTATGAGATAATTCGGGAACACCAGCGCCCGGGTCCCAGCGGAATAATGTCCGACGGAAAGCCCCTGCCGCCGGGCGTTGAGTTCCGCGCGGTACTGGTGGAAATCGTTCGTCACCACCGCTATCCCATCGCTTATTCCAAGCCGTGAAAATATCGGTGCGGAATTCGCAAAATTTTCCTCGGTGGAGGTGGAGTCCTCCTCGGTAAATATACGCCTTCCTTCCACACCGTGGGAGATAAGCCACCGCTTCATGCATTCACCCTCGGTAACAGATTCCCCCATGCCCTGTCCGCCGGTCACTATCACCGGAATTCCGGGATTGTCCCGTATCAGCGGCAGCGCGGCATTCAGACGGTTCTCAAGTTCGCCGCCGGGGTCGTCGCCGTGCACCTGGCAGCCCAGTATCATCACGCATTTCACCTGCGATAGCGGAACGCTGGAATACCGTGCCATCATCGCCCCGTTATAGCCGCATATCCCCAGAAATAGCGCCATCAGTGCGCCCAGGGTGATGAGTCCCAGCTTCCCGGCGGCGTACCTCCACGCCCACCGCAGGAATCTGCCCAGCTGCGGCGCGAAAATACCGCACAGGGCTATGATCACGCTCAGAAGCACACCAAGGAATGTGCCGGCGTTCACGAATCCCGGCAGGCATATCCACATGCAGAACGCCGCCGCGACCGCTGCTACCGCAGCCTGCGCCGGGTGGATCCTGTATTTTTTCAACATTCCCTCCACATTCCAGAAAAAGCCCGACACGAATGCCGGGCATGTTTTCCTTTTAAAGAGCCATTCCTATTGCAAGAGCCTTCATGTTGGCTTCGATAAGACCCGCTTTCTTCGGAGGGATCATCTTCTCCAGAGTGGGCCGGACCGCCTCAATTACCGCAATACCTGTTTCCTTGAGCAGCTTGCCCATGAGGATAATGTTCGCCATTCCCGGAAGCCCATGCTCCGCCGCCAGTGCGGTGGACGGGATACAGAAGCTGCGGATATCCTTGCGCCTGCACTCCTTGGTTACGAGAGTGCTGTCGATTATTGCGATCCCGCCCGGCTTCACGCTGTCGATAAACTTGTCGTAGCTGGGACCGTTCATTGCGATGAGTACATCCGGGTCGGTGACGTAAGGGGAACCTATCGGCTCATCTCCGACGCACACGGAGCAGTTTGCAGTACCTCCGCGCATTTCCGGTCCATAGGACGGCAGCCAGGATACGTTCTTATCCTGGTTCATACCAAGGTACGCCAGCAGCTTGCCGGCAAAGAGTATTCCCTGTCCGCCGAATCCGGCGAGTATTGTTTCTGTGGTCATCTTATTGCACCCTCCTTGAATACGCCCAGGGGATAATATGGCACCATGTTCTCCTTGAGCCATTTGATCGCCTCAACCGGAGATAATCCCCAGTTGGTGGGACAGGTGGAAAGTACTTCAATGATGGAAAATCCCTGCTTGTTCTTCTGAAATTCGAATCCCTTGCGGATAGCCGCCTTTGCCTTGCGGATATTCGCCGGATCCGTAACTGTGACGCGCTCCGCCAGTGCAACGCCGGACAGCGTGGAAAGCATTTCGCACACCCTGACCGGGAATCCCTCCACATCGGGATTTCTGCCATATGGAGTGGTCTGAGTTACCTGACCGGGCAGCGTGGTAGGAGCCATCTGTCCGCCGGTCATGCCGTAGGTCGTGTTGTTGATGAAAATGACGGTGATATTCTCGCCTCGCGTTGCGGCATGGACTGTTTCTGCGGTACCGATGGCGGCAAGGTCGCCGTCGCCCTGGTAGGTGAAAACAAACTTATCGGGATTTCCGCGCTTCACGCCGGTGGCTACCGCCGGGGCGCGCCCGTGGGAAGCCTCGATCATATCGCAATTGAAGTAGTCATACGCCATTACTGAACAGCCGACCGGACATACGCCGATGGTGTCGCCCTCGATCCCCATTTCGTCAATAACCTCCGCCACCAGACGATGTACGATTCCGTGAGTGCACCCCGGGCAATAATGGAAAGGCACGTCAGTAAGCGCGTGCGGCTTGTTGAAATCCGGCATATCACTCAGCCTCCTTTGCAAGGGTCTTTATCTGTTCAAGGATCTCCGACGGTTTCGGGATAACTCCGCCGGTACGTCCGTAAAATTCAACGGGCAGGCGGCAGTCCAGAGCCAGCTTCACGTCCTCAATCATCTGTCCCATGGACATCTCGACGCACAGTACGCGCTTCGCATTCCGGCAAGCCACATTTATTTCCTGTACCGGGAACGGCCATAGGGTTATCGGGCGGAATAATCCTGCCTTTATCCCCTGCTCCCGGGCGCTGTCAACAGCTGCTTTCGCAAGTCTTGCAACTGAGCCGTATGCAGTCACGATTATGTCTGCGTCCTCAGTGCGGTAAAGCTCCGCCTCGTGGAGTTCCTGCTTTACTGTTTCATATCGCTTGAAACGCTCGAAATTGAGCCGCTCCAGCTCCTCAGCCTGGAGGTAGAGGGAGTTTACTATGTTATGCTTGCGCCTGTTCTTATGTCCGGTGGTTGCCCAGGGCTTTTCCGACGGGTCGTGGTGCTGTATCTCTTCCGTGCGGAAGGTAACCGGCTCCATCATCTGACCGAGAAGTCCGTCGGCGAGTATCATTGCCGGCATTCTGTACTTATCCGCCTCGTCAAACGCCCTGCCGATGTAATCCGCCATCTCCTGTACGGAGGACGGTGCAAACACAAGTATCTGGAAATCCCCGTGGCCCAGCGCCCTGGTCGCCTGCCAGTAGTCGCTCTGGGACGGCTGTATTCCGCCCAGTCCCGGACCGCCGCGCATTACGTTGACGATAACGCAGGGAAGGTCGGAACCTGCCATGTAGGACACGCCCTCGCTCTTCAGGGAGATTCCCGGGGAGGAACTGGAAGTCATGCAGCGAACGCCGGAACTTGAGCAGCCGTAAACCATGTTTATCGCCGCGATCTCGCTCTCCGCCTGGAGGAACACTCCCCCGACCTTCGGCATACGCTTCGCCATGTACGCTGAAATCTCGGTCTGTGGCGTAATCGGGTAGCCGAAAAAGCATTTGCAGCCTGCCCTTATAGCGGCCTCTGCAAGGGCTTCGTTTCCCTTCATGAGATTACGTTCCATCACTTGTCACCTCCGTCAGCCCTGATGGTTATTGCACAATCCGGGCACATCATCGCGCACATCGCACAGGCAATGCAGGCGTCGTCATCAATACAGACGGCGGTGTAATATCCCTTCGCGTTGAGCTTGTCGTGAGAGATCTCAACTATTTTCTTCGGACATGCGGTAGTACACAACGCACAGCCCTTGCAGGCTTCAAAGTCCACGTTCATCTTTGCCATTTCTGTTTCCCTTTCCTCCTCCGGAATCCGGAGTGCCTGCCGAAGCAGGTGAAATGCATACCTATGGGGCTGTTCTATTTTTCCTCCCAGAACGGACGTATATACACGTCCACCGGATAAGCGCACTCAACCCCGAGGGAGCGCTCCGCTGCGGTCATTACCACCGGTATGCCGGCGCGGCTTCCGCATTGTACAGCATAATCCGCCGTGACTTTTACATCATCGGCGGAAGTCTGTGAGCCCAGGTTTGAGCAGTTGATTATGCCCTTTGCCCTCATACGGGACACCTGCTCGATATCCCTGAGCACCTCCGCCGCCTCGTCCGCAGTTCTTGTGAGGTAGCGGTAGCGGTTTACAACATAGTAAAGCGAACAGCCCATGTTATTGAGCACCGTGGAATACTGCCCCAGCGCCACTGCGCCGGAGTCATCCCCGCCCACGTCAATGATGAGCCTTTCGCACCCGTTTGCCGCCGCAGCCATGTCAAATCCCAGGGACGGAATATCCAGGTTGGTATTGGCGAACTGTGGTGCTATCAGCTTTATGCCGAGCCTTTTGAAAAGGTCGGAATGATCTGCGGTGCGGAAATAGGGGTTGACGATATCCAGGTCGATGATCGTCACTTTCTCCCCTGCCTTTGCGAAATCCACCGCGAGATTAATTGCAAGATTGGTCTTGCCCGAGCCGTAATGCCCGGTAATTGCGATAATTCTTCCTAAATTGATCATGTCATTTCGCTGAGAATATCAGAAAAACTGTTGCCAGCTGCCCCGAGAATTGCGAAGAACACGATGAAGAATATGATAGACAGAGCAACGCTGATGCACTGAATGATTATCATAGCCTGACAGTAGCGTTTCTTTGCAATCGGAGTGTCAGAACTTACTGCCCATACTATAGACAGAATAAGACTGATTATACCGAACCATGTGCAGCAGATAACGGTGCCAACCCACTGACCTAAAGTCATTTCCTGACCCGAAAAGGGAGCAGGAGCCGAATTGAAGCTCCGGTTGTTAGCATATGCCGTAGTTGTCTGTGTGCCATAGTTTGGCATCTCCGCCTTATGAGTATCCTGCGCGGAGGCAGTAAACTGTACGCTCTGGGGCGCGGGCTGCTTGTCAAGATCGACAGCCGCTGGAAGCAGAGCGCCGCAGGTCGGGCAGAATGAGCCCTCGCCAGTGACCAGTGTATTACAACTAGAACAAATCCTCTGCATAAAAAACCTCCATTCACAAAATCCAAAACCCACCAGAATAAAAATGTACAATCAGCATTCGTTATTGCTATGTACAGTTGTATTTTATCATAATAATTCTGTCATGTCAACCAAATTCGCGTATTACACATAAATTTCACGATATGTACACCAACCGGGCAAACGCGGGACGCCAGATTCCAGAAACTGATTTTTACTTTTCCAGCCACTGGCTCATTCCTGCCCCTAGAAGCTCATTCGGACGGTCACGGAACCCGAATTGCCTGTAGAACGGCTCGCGCTCTTTTGCCGACATCAGATACACGACGATCTTCTCGCCGGGTTCCAGTGTGGAGTAGAGGTAATCCATCGTGCGGCGCATCATCTTCTTGCCGATCCCCTGGTGCTGATACTCCGGAATCACGATCACGTCCGTAATGAAATTTGCATACCCTCCCTCGGAAAGCACCCGTATCATTCCCACGCAGCGCCCGTTATCACGTACTGTCGTTATATGAAATGCGTTATTCAGCACATTCCGGCAGATACGGTCTGACAGCGGCATGAAATTCACCTGGCGCCGCATTTCCTTGTATTCCTCCAGGGTGGGCGCCTTGTCGATAAATTCTAGTTCCATCTGAATCTCCCTTTTATATTCTCTTTTATATTGCACTTCCATGGCTAGAGCCGCCCTACCGGACGGCTCTTGTTGTTATTTCAGTGGGTCATTCCCCGTCGTTTCCGTCGTTGGATTCCGGCTTGGATTCTTCAGCGGCAGTTTCGTCAGCGGACTGCACGGGAGCTTCCTCCTCGGACTTCTCCAGCTTCACCTTGGGATTGCCGTCAATGTCGATCTCATCAGCCATCAGCTTATAGAAATCCGCCCCCTCGATCTTCTCATGCTTCATGAGGTACTGAGCGCAGCGCTCCAGCAGATCACCATGTTCGGTGAGGATCTCCTTTGCCTTTTCGTAGCCGGTTTCGATCAGCTCGCGGATCTCTCCGTCGATCTCAGCCGCAACGTTCTCGGAATAGTTCCTGCCCTGGGAATAATCCCTGCCAAGGAACACTTCCTGGTTCTCGTGACCGTAGAGTATCGGACCGAGCTTCTCAGAGAATCCGTAACGCGTTACCATGTTCCTTGCAACGGAAGTAGCACGCTCGATGTCGTTGGAAGCGCCGGTGGAAATATCGTCCAGTATCAGCTTCTCAGCAACACGGCCGCCGAGGAGAACTATGATCTCCTCTTCCATGTAGGTCTTGCTGACGAATGAGCGGTCCTTCTCGGGAACGTGCATGGTGAATCCGCCTGCCATTCCTCTCGGAATAATTGAAACCTGATGCACCTTATCCTGTGTCTTGCAGAAGTAAGTCGTGATAGCGTGACCGGATTCGTGATAAGCGGTCAGGCGCTTCTCCTCGGGAGTTACGACCTTGGACTTCTTCTCGGGACCTGCAACCACCTTGATGGTAGCTTCCTCTATGTCCTTCTTGGTGATAGCCTTGCGGTTTGCCCGGGCAGCGAGCAGAGCCGCCTCGTTCACGAGGTTCTCCAGGTCCGCGCCGGTGAATCCTGCGGTGGTTGCCGCAATAGTCTTGAGATCTACATCGGGACCGATGTTCTTGTTTCTGGTGTGTACCTTGAGTATTTCCTCACGGCCCTTGATGTCAGGATAGTTCACGACGATCTGTCTGTCGAAACGTCCCGGACGGAGCAGTGCCGGATCAAGGATATCACGGCGGTTGGTCGCCGCCATTACGATAATGGAGTCATTCTCGGTAAAGCCGTCCATCTCGACAAGGAGCTGGTTCAGTGTCTGCTCACGCTCGTCGTGACCGCCGCCTAAGCCTGCACCTCTCTGACGTCCTACTGCGTCGATCTCATCTATAAAGATGATGGACGGAGTTTTCTTCTTCGCCTGCTCGAACAGATCGCGCACACGGGAAGCACCTACGCCGACGAACATCTCAACGAAGTCCGAACCGCTGATGGAGAAGAACGGGGCGCCCGCCTCACCTGCGACTGCCTTTGCCAGCAGAGTCTTACCGGTTCCTGGAGGGCCTACGAGCAGCACGCCCTTCGGGATTCTCGCGCCGATCTCGCGGTACTTGTTCGGATTCTTCAGGAAGTCAACGATCTCCTCAAGTTCCTGCTTTTCCTCATCCGCGCCGGCTACGTCGTCGAATGTCACCTTCTTGCCGGTGTGCTGACGCACGTTAGCCTTGGAGAAGCTGGACATCTTTCCGCCGCCGGTGCTCTGGCGCATTACGATAACTGTGAATATGATCATCACGCCAACAAGCAGAAGATACGGAAGTACGCTGGTAAGGAACGTATTGTCGCTGATCGGGATATAGTCCTCCTTGAGGGGGGAGTCCGGATTTGCCTCGTTATAGCGCTGACGGTAGTTTGCTACCTTGCCCTCCTCGGTGTATCCGGAGTTTATGTCGTTGATGAAAATGCTGACATTCGGCACCGTATAGGAATGCGCCGCCTTTGAGCCGTCCTCGCCCTTGAGCCGGTATGTCAGCGAACCACTGCCCAGGTCAAGCTGGAATTCCGACACATTGAGCGAATCAAACTCCGCCATTACGCTGGAATAAGATGTCACGGACCTTGACGCGCCGCTTGCCATGTTAAGTACGGACACAAGTCCGAAAATAAGCAGGAAGATAATTACCAGATAAATAATTACACCCTTGAACTTGTTTGAATTCATTAATACCGCCTTTCCGGAAATGGATTCCCTTATATTATATAGTATATCACGCTGAATTCTGTAATTTGCCCCACAAACGTGTGCAGTTGTCCTATTATTGATTTGGACAAGAAATATTATATCACACTTTCAATCAAAATGCAAACTATTTTCGTGAACATTATCTGAAAATTTATTGAACTATTTTTATGTGGTTTCGTGCTTTTTGTAGTGCTGCTCCTCAGTGAGCACAAATGCAATGCCTCTCTTAACCACAAAGAACTTTCCGCGACAGGGGTTGAACTTCCCGTGCCCTGCGGCAATGATATCCGCGGCGGTGTTTATACGCAGCGCGCTCGGCTCGATTCCACCGGCGCTGAATATCCGGCGTATCGCACGGCTTTGCAGCGGCTTCGGCAGCTCTGCCAGAATCTTCGCGGAGTACCCTCCCGGGCAGCGTGCTTCCTCCAGCTTCTGCTCCGCCATTTCCTCCAGGAATTCGCTGTCGGAACGCAGACTGCGCTCCATTCGGTTCATCGTGGCGAAAAGCGACCCGTTTACCTTGAGCATTTCCGGGAGGATTATCCGGCGGATACGGTTACGGGTGTAGTCCGTGTCGAGATTCGTGCTGTCGGTCACCCAGGACAGTCCGTTGGTGCGGCAGTATTCCTCCACATCAGCGCGAGTGCAGTAAATTAGCGGCCGGACGATATTCCCACGCACCGGCGGAACTCCGCACAGCCCCTTCAATCCGGTGCCGCGCATCATGTTGAGAAGCACCGTTTCCGCGCAGTCGTTGGAATTATGCGCCGTGGCGAGCTTCTTCCCCTCGGAAACCTCCGCGAAGAAGTCGTAACGAACCCGGCGCGCGCACTCCTCAAGGCTCTCATGCTTCTGCTGAAGCGACGGAACGTCCGCCTCCCTTATCGTCAGTGGAATCCCCAGACGGGTGCAGAGTTCCTCACAGAAGCGCATATCCCGGTCGCTTTCCTCGCCGCGGATATGGTGGTTGATGTGGCAGGCGGAAACCGTTATTCCCAGCGTGTCCGCCAGAGTATTCAGTGCATGCAGAAGGGAAACGCTGTCCGCGCCGCCGGATAATGCGGCGACAACAGCGTTCCCCTTCTCAAACATGTTATGATCGGCACACGCCGCAGTGATCTTGTCAAGAAAATCCATATCAGTTCTCCTGGCGCACGAATTCCGCATTCGTGAAGCGTGTGAATTCTCCGTCCCAGCCCAGCGGAACAGTACCCGGTTCGCCGTGACGGTTCTTCGCAACGATACACTCGCAGGCGTTCACGTTCGGATCCGTCTTGTCATAGTATGCGTTGCGGTACAGGAACATTACAATATCCGCGTCCTGCTCAATGGATCCGGATTCACGCAGGTCGGAAAGCAGCGGACGCTTGTCCGGACGCTGCTCCGGGCCTCTCGCAAGCTGCGACAGGGTGATTACCGGGACGTTAAGCTCCTTCGCCATGATCTTCAGGTTACGGGTGATGTCCGAGATCTCGACTACGCGATTACCGTTGTAGTTCTTCGTTGAGGACATCAGCTGGAGGTAGTCTATGACCACCAGCCCCAGGTTCTTCATCCGGCGGAGCTTCGCCTTGATTCCGGCAACGGTGATTCCCGGGGTGTCGTCGATGTAGATATTCAGCCTGGACAGCACCTCCGCCGCCCTGCCGATGTCCTTCCACTTCTCGTCCGGGATAACGCCGGTCTTCATCGCCTCGGAAGTCAGCGAAGCCTCGCTGCTTATCATTCGGCTGACGATCTGCTCCTTTGACATCTCAAGGCTGAATACTGCAATGGCGGTATCCTGGTACTTCTTACCGACATTGGTCGCAATATTCATTGCGAACGACGTCTTACCCATACCGGGTCGCGCCGCAAGGATTATCAGGTCGGAGCGGTTCAGTCCGTAAATGCGCTTGTCCAGCTCCTTGTAGAGCGTGGAAAGTCCAGTGATGGAGGCTCCGCCGCCCGATTTCGCCTGCTTGTACAGGTCGTTAAGTGCGTTTATACGGTCGAGGACGATTCCGCTGATGTGGGTGAGTCCCTTTATCTCCGCTCCGCTGCGGATATCGAATATCTTCTGCTCCGCGAAGTCTATCAGCGTGTTGGCGTCCTCAGCGCCCTCGTTGGCGTTGTCGATTATCTCCTTGGCGGCAAAGATAAGGCTGCGCACCATGTACTTATCCACAACTATCTGCGCGTATTTCGACACAGACGAGATACTCGGAACGGCGGTCATGATACGGGTCAGGTATTCCTTCGCCTGCTCGTTGGTTTCAAATATGCCCTGGCGCATGCATGCCTCAAGCACCGTTACGACATCTATCCGTTCGCCGGTGATGAACATATTCAGCATAACGCCGTACACAGCCTTGTTCACCGCCACATAGAAGTGATCCGGCTGGAGTATCGTGGCAAGCTCCGACATAGCCTCGCCGTCCATCAGCACCGTGCCAAGCACGGACTGCTCCGCGTCGAGGTTATAGGGAATGTTTACCCCGGATAAGTCGTATTCAGCCATATCAGCCCTCTACGACGGAAACCGTGAACTTTGCGGAAACGCCGGAGTACAGTCTTGCTTCAGCCGCGAAATCCCCGAAGCCCTCTATCTTGAGATTCAGCACGATCTTCTTCTTGTCAACGTCGCAGCCAAGCTCCTGCTTGATCGCCGCGGAAACCTCCTTGGAGGTAACGGTGCCGAACAGTCTGCCGTTCTGACCCGCCTTAGCCTTTACGGTGATCTTCTTGTCCCTGAGCTGCTCTGCGATCGACTTTGCGTTGGCAACGTCAACGTCTATCTTATGCTGCGCGGAATCCTTCTGACCCTGGAGAAGGTTGAGGTTCTTTGCGCTGGCCTCCTGGGCAAGCCCCTTCTTGATGAGGAAGTTGATGCCGTAGCCGTCCTTTACCTCGTGTACTTCGCCCTTCTTGCCTGTGCCCTTGACGTCCTGTAATAAGATAACCTTCATGTCGTTGACCTCCTGTATCAGTCCTGCGGAAGATTGTCGTAATAGCGGTCTATCGCCTCACGAAGTTTCTGTTCCGCTTCTTCTCTTGTTATATTGTAGATCTGGGCGCCTGCCATCGTGAGATGTCCGCCGCCGTCGTCCTTCTTGTTTCCGATGTTCTCCATCAGCACCTGAACATTGATCTTCCCGAGGGAGCGGGCGCTGTAGCTCCAGCCGTTCTCGATCGGATATACGGTCACCGCCGCGTCAACGTCGGTGATATTAAGCATTTCGTCCGCCGCCTGGGAGCATACCACGCGGATATCCTCGAAGGACTCGTCCACCACGGATATCGCGAATCCGCGGTACATCTCCGCAGCAGCAATTACAGCGGATTTGCGCATTCTGGACTTCATCGGCGTTGCAAACAGCTTCTTCACGAGTATAGTATCCGCGCCGAACTTACGCAGCCTTGCCGCCGCCTCGAACGTCGCCTCGCCGGTACGCATGACAAAATCCTTGGTATCCAGCGTGATTCCGGCAAGAAGCGCCTCCGCCTCAAGTGGCTGTAATGTACCCGCGTCCCCGAAGTACTGCAGCAGATCCGTAACCATCTCGGAAGCCGACGAAGCATTCGGATCCACCCAGCTTATAACTGCCTGGATCTCGTTATCCGCCTTGCGGTGATGATCTATGACCACCACATGGCTCGGGTCTGCCATTTCGAACAACTCGCGGCTGTCCACCTTCTTTTCGATGTGCGTGTCAACGATGACCAGCATGGAGCTTTCCGTGAACCTCACAGCAGCGATCTTCGGCTCAATTATAATCGGCGGATCGTATTCAGAGAACCGCACCAGAAGCTGCTCAGAAAGGTTCTTCACATTACCGTTGCGGTCGAGCTCACGGCTCACGCAGGCATAAGCCTGCTTTCCCATGCGGCGCACGGCGCTTGCAAGTCCTATCGCCGCGCCTACGCTGTCGTAGTCCCCGTAGCCGTGACCCATTATGTACACGGCGTCCGCGGAGTTTATCAGCACCTTGATACGGTCTGCGGTGATCCTTGTTCTCACGCTGCTGCCGTTACGCTCAGTACGCTGGGTTTCAGCGCCGTAGTAGTCGTATCCGGATTCCTTGCGCACCACCGCCTGGTCGCCGCCTCTGCCTATCGCTTTATCCAGAGCCTGCCATGCGAAGCTCTCGCTTTCGGAAAGATTTGCGGCAGTCCTGCCGACTCCGATGGAAAGAGTAACCACAGTACGGTCGTTGACCTTGATCTGGCGCGCCTGCTCCAGCAGCTTCACACGCTCGTCTATCATCTTCTGCACGAAGCGCTCCTCCACCACGACAATGAACTTGTCGCCGGTTATCTTACGGAGCACTGCGTTCATGCCGGAGAAGTACTCCTCCAGCAGTCGGTCTATCTGCACGCTGACAAAGGTCTTGTCGCTCTCGCGGCCGGTGCCGAGAGCGTCGTCGTAGTTATCAACGGAGATTATCAGCACCACAGGCTTGGATCTTCTGTATTCCTCCTGGAGGCTCTTGAAGCCGGTTATGTCCGTGAAATACAGGATATTGACCTTGTTGGCGGAATCTATCGCCGATGTCTGTATGAGCCTGCGGCTGCTGTCCTTGGTTTCCGCGGAATACACCACGTCGCGCGCAGTAACGCGGTACCACCTGCCGTTTATCCGGACCTCCCTGCCGTCGCCTGCAAAAAGGGAAAGGTGTTCGGTGGTGAGTACGTCAAGGCTGCTCTCGTCCTCGCTGGGACGGAAGAACGCATTGGTGAATCCATCGTTGCACCAGAGTATCCTGCGCTCGTCGTTTACAAGCGCCACCGGCAGCGGAAAGCTCATCAGCGCCTTGTGGTTGGCGTTGTCGATGGATTTGTCCAGCCGGTCGTAGTACGCATATTCATTCAGGCGTATCTGGAGCAGCTTGCCCAGCGTAAGCCCCGAAACCAGGATAAGCAGCGGCAGGGATATCCAGAAAGCCCCGGGCTGATCCGAGAACAGAATGATATCCATTGCCACAAGGCAGATCACAAGCGCCAGTACCAGCGCGAGCAGAATATTGCTCCTGTAAAAATTCTTCAAGGGAGAACCTCCTGTAAAAAACCGCTCCTGCGGAAAAGGCTCAGTCCGCCTTACCCTGCACTTCCATGATGATCGGCAGGATCATCGGGCTGCGCTTGGTCCTGGAGTAGATGAAATCGCTCAGCGCGTCGCGCATTGCGGATTTGATATTTCCCCACTCGCGGATATTACGCTCGCGACAGTTCTCCATGACCTGCTTCATAAGATGCTTTGCCTCGTCGATAAGCTCCTCGCTTTCGCGGACGTAGACGAATCCTCTTGAAACAATGTCGGGACCTGCGAGCACGCAGCCGGATTCACGGTCGATAGTGGCAACGATTATCATTACGCCGTCCTCTGCAAGGTGCTTTCTGTCGCGGAGCACCACGCTGCCTACATCGCCGACTCCGTAGCCGTCCACCATCACCCTGCCCGAAGGAACTGTGCCGGTGAATTTCATCTCGACGCCATCGGTTTCCAGCACCTGACCCAGGTCTGCAATAAAGATATTCTGCTCCGGAATACCCATGCTGGTAGCCAGTTTGCTGTGCTTCTTGAGGTGCTTGTATTCACCGTGGATAGGCACGAAGAACTTCGGCTTGGTAAGGGAGATCATCATTTTCAGCTCGTCCTGGCAGGCGTGTCCGGAAACGTGTACCTCGTACATGCTCTCGTAAATCACCTCAGCGCCCTGCTTCATCAGCTCGTTGACGACCTTTGTCACCAGCTTTTCGTTGCCAGGAATGGGCGTCGCAGAGATGATTATGAAATCCATCGGGGTGATGGTGACCTGTCTGTGGTCGCCGCTGGACATTCTGGAAAGCGCCGAAAGCGGCTCGCCCTGGGAACCGGTGGTGCAAATAACCAGCTTCTCGGGCGGATATTTGTTGACATCCTCGATGTCGATGAGCATTCCCTCAGGCACCTTGACGTAATTCAGCTCAACAGCCTTGGCAATAACATTCTGCATACTTCTGCCGGACACTGCGACCTTTCTGTCGTGTATCGCCGCCTGGTCGATTATCTGCTGTATTCTGTGGATATTACTGGAGAAGGTCGCAATTATAATACGCTTCCCCTCTGCGGAATTGAAAAGGTTCTTGAAGCTTTCTCCAACGGAACGCTCGGACTTTGTGTAGCCGGGGCGCTCGGCATTGGTGCTCTCGCTCATGAGCGCAAGTACTCCGCGGTTGCCAAGCTCGCCGAAACGCGCAAGGTCGATGATTCCGCCCTCGATAGGAGTATAATCCACCTTGAAGTCGCCGGTGTGCACGATAACTCCTGCCGGAGTGTGGATAGCGAGCGCGCAGGCGTCCGGAATGGAGTGATTAACGCGAATGAACTCCACGGACATGCAGCCCATGCGGACATTCTGCCGCGGTTCCACAACGTTGAGCGAAGCCTGGGAGAGCAGTCCGTGCTCCTTGAGCTTGCCCTCCACAAGTCCTAATGTAAGGCGAGTACCGTAGATGGGCACGTTTATCTTCTTGAGCAGGTACGGAAGCGCGCCGATGTGATCCTCGTGACCATGGGTGATCACGATTCCGCGGAAGCGGTCGCGGTTCTTCTCCAGGTAGGTGAAATCCGGAACGACAAGGTCAACGCCCGGCATGTCGTCGTCCGGGAAAGCAAGTCCGCAGTCCACGATGAACATATCGTTGCAGCACTCGTAGACGTACAGGTTCTTTCCGATCTCGTTGAGTCCGCCAAGAGCCGTGAACTTCACGGGAGCGGAGCGGATCTCGCGCGGCTGTTTCTTCACCGGCTGGCGCTGTGGCTTTTCGGTATCCTTACCCTCGCGGCGCTGGCGCTCCTGAGGACGGGATTTCTCCGCCTTCTTGACAGGGGTGAATCTTGCACGGTACTTCTTGTCGTTTTTTCCTTCGCGCTGAGGCTGCTTTTCCTGCTTTTCGGACTTCTGCGGCTGTATGCGCTCAGTCTTGTTCTTGGGGGCAATGTTTTCTGTTTCTGTGAGGAGTTTGCTGTTTGTCAATAATCCCATAAAATGTCCTTTCTGCAAATGCAGCAGGATATATCGTCGTAAGGGCATACTACCCCCGGGGTGCCGCAACTAAAGAATAATTCGAAAAAGCGTCCGCACATGGATAAGTACCAGACAGCCCTACGCCCTGAATGGAAGGCATAGCGCCGCATAAGTCTGCACCACCCCCGACAATGGCGGAGCCGGGAATGACGCATTGTGAGTAGTGTGGCAGTGCGGAACAAACCGCGTCCGGCGGCGAATGGAGCCGCAGGATACGGTCAGCTGATGTCAGCCCGGCGTACCGGGGTTACTGCTTATGTTGTGGCAGATATATCGTAACTGCAAAATAAATTCCTGAATATATATTTGACCGCCTTTCCATGAATATTCACAGCGTGAACCGGAAAGCGGCTGTTTACTGGTATAAAAGGTCACGGTGAATTACGGATAATATTACCGGACACATGTATTTATTATACTTCATTTTCACCGGATTGTCAAGTACCTGTCACTCTTCCGGAGGGATATCCCAATAACACCCTGGAAACCGGGCAACCCCTATAACCAAAGCTTATATTTTTATAGTATACCGCACATTGGCAAAATATGCGGTGTGTAAAGGCATTGTTAAGGCACTCCAGCATTTTGTTAAATATTTGACATGTTTTCCTGCATAATGCCATATAGGATTTGATATGGCAAACTGATGGGAATAGCGCTTGCGGCATAACAGATATTTCCACGCAGAGATTCTGCGTTACCGGACAGGTGTGTAATACAACATATTGTGTACATCTTTACGAATAATACCGCAAATATAAAAAAAGAATAAGTATTTTTTTTGTAAAATCAGAAATTACTATTGACTTTAAGTATCGCATATGTTATAATATTGTCAGGTTGGATCACCAACATAGGGCGTCAGCCCGAGTTGCTCCCTGAACTAGCAGTAGTTAAGGCGTTGACCCGGCTGAAATTCACGCTCAAAATAATATGGAGGTATTTTAGAAAGATGGCAATTTTCGAACAATGGAAAGGCTTTAAAGGCAAAATCTGGCAGGAAGAGATAAACACACGCGACTTCATCCAGAACAACTACACCCCTTACGACGGCGACGAGTCCTTCCTCGCTGGCCCGGCTGACTCCACCAACAAGCTGTGGGGCAAGGTTCAGCAGCTTCAGAAGGAAGAGCGCGCAAAGGGCGGCGTTCTTGATATGGATACCCACATCGTATCCGGCATCACTTCCCACGAGCCCGGCTACATTGATCCCGAGATGAAGGATCTTGAAAAGATCGTTGGTCTTCAGACCGATAAGCCCCTCAAGAGAGCTTTCATGCCCTACGGCGGTATCAAGATGGCTGAAGAGGCTTGCACAACTTACGGCTACACCCCCGATCCCGAGCTGCACAAGATCTTCACAGAATATCACAAGACACACAACCAGGGCGTATTCGACGCTTACACCCCTGAGATGCGTGCAGTAAGAAAGAACAAGATCATCACCGGTCTTCCCGATACCTATGGCCGTGGCCGTATCGTAGGCGACTACAGAAGAATCGCCCTCTACGGTATCGACAGACTCGTTGAGGCTAAGCAGTACGATCTCGCTAACTGCGGCAACGGTAAGATGAGAGATTCCGTTATCCGTCAGCGTGAGGAGCTGGCTGACCAGATCCGCGCTCTCAAGCAGATGAAGGTTATGGCTGCTTCCTACGGCTGCGATATCTCCAAGCCTGCTGCAAACGCACGCGAGGCTGTTCAGTGGACATACTTCGGCTATCTGGCTGCTATCAAGACCCAGAACGGCGCTGCAATGTCCATCGGTAGAATTTCTACATTCCTCGATATCTATATCAAGCGTGACCTCGACAACGGCACCCTGACTGAGGCTGAGGCTCAGGAGCTCATCGACCACCTCGTACTCAAGCTCAGAATGGTTAAGTTTGCTCGTATTCCTTCCTACAACGAGCTGTTCTCCGGCGACCCGGTATGGGCTACACTGTCCATCGGCGGTAAGGGTCAGGACGGTCGTTCCATGGTTACCAAGAACGACTTCCGTTTCCTGCACACCCTTGAGAATATGGGCCCGTCCCCGGAGCCGAACATGACTGTTCTGTACTGCGACAAGCTGCCTGACAACTTCAAGCGCTATGCAGCAGCTATCTCCGTTCGTACATCCTCCGTTCAGTATGAGAACGATGACGTTATGCGTCCTGTCTGGGGCGACGACTACTCCATCTGCTGCTGCGTATCCGCAACACAGACCGGTAAGGAAATGCAGTTCTTCGGTGCTCGTGCAAACCTCGCTAAGTGCCTGATGTACGCTATCAACGGCGGTATCGATGCTAAGACCAGGGCTCAGGTTGGTCCTGCTTACAGACCGATCACTTCCGAGTACCTCGACTATGATGAGGTTATGGAGAAGTACGACGCTATGATGACATGGCTCGCCTCCATCTATGTACACACCCTGAACCTCATCCACTACATGCACGACAAGTACAACTACGAGGCTGCTGAGATGGCCCTCATTGATACCAACGTAAGACGTACATTCGCTACCGGTATCGCTGGCTTCTCCCACGTTGTTGACTCCCTGTCCGCTATCAAGTACGCTAAGGTTAAGTGCATCCGTGACGAAGACGGTATCGTTACTGACTTCGAGATCGATGGTGACTTCCCCAGATACGGTAACGACGACGACCGTGCTGACGATATCGCTGTATGGCTGCTCGGCACCTTCCTCAAGAAGCTGAAGCAGTGCCACACCTATCGTGATTCCGAGGCTACAACATCTATCCTCACAATCACTTCCAACGTTGTATACGGTAAGGCTACTTCCGCTCTGCCGGACGGCCGTAAGGCTGGCGAGCCCCTCTCTCCTGGTGCTAACCCCTGCTACGGCGCAGAGAAGAACGGTCTGCTTGCTTCCCTCAACTCCGTTGCTAAGCTTCCTTATGAGTGGGCACTTGATGGTATCTCCAACACCCAGACCATTAACCCCGACGCACTTGGTCACACTGAGGAAGAGCGCGTAACCAACCTCGTTAACGTTCTCGATGGTTACTTCGACAAGGGCGCACACCACCTCAACGTAAACGTATTCGGTAAGGAAAAGCTCATCGACGCTATGGAGCACCCTGAAAAGGAAGAGTACGCAAACTTCACTATCCGCGTATCCGGTTATGCAGTTAAGTTCATCGACCTGACCAGAGAGCAGCAGCTCGACGTAATCGCAAGAACCTGCCACGATCATATGTAATTTATAATCGGCAATATAAAGGACAGCGTCGTGAAAGCGGCGCTGTTCTGCTATCTGAATAAGGAGGATTTTATGAGCGAGATCCTGGGAAGAATCCACTCGACCGAGAGCTTCGGCGCCGCCGACGGCCCCGGAGTGCGGTTCATCGTATTCGTGCAGGGCTGCCGCATGCGCTGCCGCTACTGCCACAATCCGGACACCTGGAGCATGGAGGGCGACAACACTACCGTTGAAATGTCCCCGGAGGAAGTACTGAACAAAGCGCTCCGCTACAAGAGCTACTGGAAGAACGGCGGAGGTATTACCGTAAGTGGCGGCGAGCCGCTGCTCCAGATCGACTTCCTGCTGGAGCTTTTCAGACTGGCGAAATCCGAGGGTGTAAGCACCTGTATCGATACCGCCGGAAATCCGTTCACCCGGGAGGAGCCGTTCTTCTCAAAGTTCCAGGAACTGATGAAGTACACCGACCTGCTCCTGCTGGACATAAAGGAAATAAATCCGGAGCGCCACAAGAATATCACCGGATTCGACAACGCCAATATTCTTGACATGGCGCAGTACCTCAGTGAAATAGGGAAGCCGGTCTGGATACGCCATGTGCTGGTTCCCGGGCTGTCCGACTTCGACGAGGATCTGGACAAGCTGGGCGAATTCATCAAGTCGCTCAGGAATGTTGAGAAGGTGGAGGTACTACCCTACCACACACTAGGCAAGTTCAAGTGGGAAAATCTCGGCATCAAGTACACCCTGGAGGACACGAATCCTCCCTCCGCTGACCGCGTGAAGAATGCGCAGGTAAGAATCGGCGCCTGTCAGAAATAAAAGAAGTGGGCTGTAAATATTACAGCCCACATTATTTTTATGTAGATCATTCCCAGCCGGAAAGTCTGCGCCAGTGATCTTTTGTTCCGACAACGGCGGTATTGACGTTATTCCGGAAAAAAATAGTGTAATCACCCTCAGGAGTTTCACGCCCGAAAAATGCAATCACACTTCCCACCAGGTTGTCCTCACCCTTCACGGAAGCGACGTTGTAAAAGCAGGTGCGCCATTTCTCGTGGAATCCGTACATGCAGTATAATACCAGCGTGTCCCCGGTGTGGGAATAGCTGATTATCTCATTATCATAAAACTGGAAATCCCTTTGCATTTTCCGCCTCCCTTACATAGTCCGTACATAGAGTATAACATGTAAGAAAGTAGGTGTCAAGGAACTCTTCCTAATTGTTGATTTTCTCTTCCTGTTTGTTAAAAATTAATAATTTTCACTACAAAATCGTAAAATCACGTCAGCCCATTCCTGGAGGAGTAAGCTCAAATGCCTTTCCGGACTTGATAAGCCCCATTACTGAACGGAACTGCTGCGACAGCATGACGGATACTTCCTCCTCGTCGTAGCGGCACACCTTAGACGCAATCAGCACGCCTATGCCGAACGTGAACATCCACACGCTGCGGAACAGCAGCTTGGATTCCTCCGGGTTCAGCCCATAGTCGCGCATGATGAACTCAATGCACTTCTGGCTTGTCCCGCCGAGCTTCGACTCCAAAAGGTTGTCGAAACTTACGCTCTGCTCGTTCTCGGTCATGTACAGCAGCTGAAACAGCTTGGGCTGCTCCGTCGCAAAGAGGATCATCTGCAATCCCACGTTCTTGAACGCAGGAACGCCGATTTCGGGGTCATTCTTGGCGTACTCATCGAACCGGTGCATTGCGGCAATCTTGACCTCCTCGGTCAGCTCGTTCATATTCTTGAACGCGGTGAATACCGGTCTGGTGGAAGTCCCCATCGCGGCGCCAAGGTTACGGGCGTTGAGCGCGCCTATTCCTTTTTCGGACACCAGATCCAGGGCTATCTGGACGATCTCCTCGCGTGTGTATTTTGCTTTTGGCGGCATTTTAACATCTCCTTGCCGAATCAGGTTGTGTAACATCTGTTACAGTATACCACATTCCAATACCATTGTCAATAGGTGACGAATTTTTTGTAGAAATTTACCTGTTTGCAAAAACATGCGATTTTGAATCTTCGTTAACCCTCTCCAGGAGCGGTATGACAGCTCATTCACCTGCTCCGGAATTCCGCCGGAATATGAAGATTTGGTGATATCTGTGACAATTACAGGAAAATTAGCACTCTCCACTTGACAGTGCTAAATGCTTGTGCTATAATATGATCAGAACGAAAGGAAAGGATCAAGGGACAGGATCCCGGGGATCTGAAACTCCTTCAGTTCACTAAAATTGATTTTAAGCGCAGACCCAAGAACCTGCGAAAGGAGTAATGACTTATGTTAGCAACCTACAGAAACAATATATTTGACGACCTGTTCAACACCCCGTTCTTCACCAGAAGTGAGCAGAACATGATGAAGACCGATATCAAGGAGCATGACGGCGGCTACGAACTGACCGTAGATCTCCCGGGCGTAAAGAAGGACGACATCAAGGCGGAACTGAATGACGGTTATCTGACCATCACCGCTGAGAACAACTCCTCTAAGGACGAAAAGGACGAGAAGGGCAAGTACATCTGCCGCGAGCGTTACTCCGGTTCCTATTCCAGAAGCTTCTATGTCGGCGACGCTGTCACCGAGGAGGATATCAAGGCTAAGTTTGAGAATGGTACTCTCACGCTGGATATCCCCAAGAAGGAGGCTCTCCCCGAGAAGCAGAACAAGTACATCGCCATCGGCTGATAAACACTACGCAAATACCCAACGCTTTTGAAAGGAGTAATGACTTATGTTACCTACCATGAGAAACAATATATTTGATGACTTCTTCGCTGCACCGTTCTTCACCAGAAGTGAAGCGAACATGATGAAGACCGATATTAAGGAGCATGACGGCGGCTACGAGCTTATGGTTGACCTCCCGGGCGTAAAGAAGGACGACATCAAGGCGGAACTGAATGATGGTTACCTGACCATCACCGCTGAGAACAACTCCTCCAAGGACGAAAAGGACGAGAAGGGCAAGTACATCTGCCGCGAGCGTTACTCCGGTTCCTATTCCAGAAGCTTCTATGTCGGCGACGCTGTCACCGAGGAGGATATCAAGGCTAAGTTTGAGAATGGTACTCTCACGCTGGATATCCCCAAGAAGGAGGCTCTCCCCGAGAAGCAGAACAAGTACATCGCCATCGGCTGACCCGATGTCACAATAAATGAATGAAATGTCCCCCCGGCGTGCAACAGTGCGCCGGGGGGATTTTCGCATGCGGGCGGAATTACACGCACACGCTTTAGTAACGATCTATCATTCAGCCGTCTTGTACTCAACGTGCAGAAGCTCGTGCTCCCTGCCCTTGAGAATTCCATCATAAAGCGCAGACATAAGCGGATTCTCCTCGCTGGACTTTATGCTGCACATTCTGTCAGCGTTGTAAAGTCCGTGGGAGCGCGCCTGTTTCTCGGCTTCATGCACGAAAGGCTGACCTGCGCCGTTGATACAGCCGCCGGGACAAGCCATTACTTCGATGAAGTCGAAGTGCTCCCCTGCCTTTACGCGCTCGATGAGCTTCTCAGCATTGCCGAGTCCGCTGACAACGCCGATATGCAGCATCTTTTCGCCGAATGGAATATCAACTTCCTTTACACCATTCAGTCCGCGAACGCTCTGATACTCGATTCCAGTACCACGCTTGTTGCCTGAGATGTGGCGCAGTACCGCTTCGGTAACTCCTCCGGTAGTTCCGAAGATAACTCCGGCACCTGCCATGGTTCCGAACGGCATGTCAACCGCCTCGGGGTCGATATCGGAGATAAGTATGCCGGATTCCTTGACCATCTGCACGAATTCCTGCGTGGTGAGGACGTAATCCACCATCTGGGTGCCGTCCTTGCCGCGGAATTCCTCCCGGAGAGCCTCGCGCTTCTTAGCGGTACAGGGCATGAGCGCGATGTGAATATGCTTCTTCGGCTCCTCCCTGAACTGCTCGCGAATAACCGCCGCAAACATCTGCATGGGGGATTTGCAGCTGGACACATGCTTCATCAGCTCCGGGTGCTTTGTTTCGCAGTAGCGCACCCACGCCGGGCAGCAGGACGAGAACAGCGGAATGTCGTTCCCGGCTGTGACATGCTCGACAAGCTCGGCGGATTCCTCAATTACCGTGAGGTCAGCAGCGGTGGAGGTGTCGTAGATCTGGTCAAATCCCATTCTGCGGAGGGCAGCAACGATAACTCCCATGGAGTTTGCACCGTCCTTCAGACCTAGTTCCCGTCCAATAGCGACACGCACTGCCGGCGCAATCTGAATCGTAACGAACGTATCCTTGTCAGAAAGCTGCTTCCATACTTCGCTGACGTTGTTCTTGACAACGATGGCGCCGGTGGGACATACCGCGGAGCACTGACCGCATCCAACGCAGTCGGTTTCGCCAATAGGTCTGTTGAACGCAGTTCCGACTTTCATTTTTGAACCACGGTTCATGAAATCTATCGCACCGACCTGCTGAATTTCATTACATGTTCGAACGCAGTCGCCGCAGAGAATACACTTGTGGTGGTCGATGGTAATACAGGGGGAGCTGTCGTCAATATCAGGCTTCGACGCAGCATTCGGGAAGCGTACACCTTCAATATGGAAGCGGCGCGCAATATCCTGCAGCTTGCACTTTTCGTTGTTGTCGCAGGTTGTACAGTCGCGGCAATGGTTAGCCAGCAGCAGTTCCAGGATCACCTTGCGGTATTTGCGCAGTCGCTCGGTATTCGTGCGTATCTCCATGCCGGGCTTAGGCGGAGTGGAGCAGGAAGCATGCAGCGTCCCCCACTGGTCCTCAACCATGCACATGCGACAGGCTCCGTAGGTGGAAAGCTCCGAATGGTAGCAGAAAGTAGGCATTTTTATGCCGACCTTGCGGATAAGGGCAAGAAGATTTTTCTCGCCGTTTATTTCAACGGGAATGCCGTCGATGGTCATATATCTGTTCTTGTCCATATCACTTCACCTCTATTGCATGGAACGGACATGTGGTCACGCACGCTCCGCACTTGATACACTTGCTCTGGTCGATGACGAACGGCGACTTGATCACGCCGCTTATCGCGCCGACCGGGCAGCCCCTGGAGCACTTGGAGCAGCCCTTGCACTTGTCGGGCTGTATCTCAATACGCTTCAGCTTCTGGCAGACGCCGGCAGGACAGCGCTTCTCGTTGATGTGCGCCTCGTACTCGTCGCGGAAATTCTTTATCGTGCTGACAACGGGTGAAGCCGCAGACTTACCCAGGCCGCAGAGCGCCGTTGCGGAGATAGTTTCCGCCAGTTCCAGCAGCAGGTCGATGTCCCCCGGCTCGCCGTTTCCGGCTACTATCCGCTCAAGTATCTCCAGCATTCTCCGGGTGCCCTCACGGCAGGGAACGCACTTTCCGCAGGACTCGTTCTGGGTGAAGTTCATGAAGAATCTTGCAACCTCCACCATGCAGGTCTTGTCGTTCATGACAACAAGTCCGCCGGAGCCTATCATGGCGCCTGCCTTCTTAACGGAGTCGAAATCCAGGGGCAGGTCAAGGTCCTTTTCGGTCAGCGTACCGCCGGAGGGTCCGCCTATCTGCACAGCCTTGAACTTTCCGCCGCCGCGGATTCCGCCGCCGACGTCGTAGATTACCTCGCGCAGTGTGGTTCCCATCGGAACCTCGATAAGTCCGGTATTCTCAATGTCGCCGGTGATAGCGAACGCCTTGGTTCCCGGGGATTTCTCCACGCCTATCCCCTTGAACCACTCCGCACCACGGGTGATTATGGAAGGCACGTTCGCGTAGGTTTCAACATTATTGAGCACTGTCGGGCTGTCGAAAAGTCCGTGCTCGACGGTACGCGGCGGCTTTACGCGCGGCATTCCGCGCTTTCCCTCGATGGAGGCGGTCAGCGCGCTTCCCTCGCCGCATACGAATGCGCCGGCGCCGCGGTTGATGTGCAGTTCGAAATCAAATCCGCTGTTGAGGATATTCTTACCCAGCAGCCCTATCTCCTTAGCCTGCGCTATAGCGGTCTTTAAGCGCTCTACGGCAAGCGGATACTCCGCACGGACATATATGTAACCCTCGGTCGCTCCGCACGCTGCGCCGGCGATCATCATTCCCTCGAGCATTCTGTGGGGATCGCCCTCCATAATGCTTCGGTCCATGAATGCGCCCGGGTCGCCCTCGTCGCCGTTGCAGACAACGTATTTCTGCGGCACAGTCTGGCGCTTCACCTGCGCCCACTTGCGTCCCGCCGAGAATCCTCCTCCGCCGCGTCCGCGCAGTCCGGAGTCGGAAACCTCCTCAATCACCTCGTCCGGCGTCATGTCGAACAGAGCCTTCTCAAATGCGGAATATCCGCCCTGGGAAAGATATTCCTTAATGGAAAGGGAATCTATGTGACCACAGTGCTCAAGCACCACGCGCGTCTGCTTCTTATAGAACGGGATCTCCTCCTGGGTACGGAATATCTCGCCGTTCTTCTGGAATGCCAGGCGCTCGATGTGCTCGCCGTTCACGATGGTCTTTTCAACAATTTCTTCGCAATCCTCCACCTTTACCTTGGTGTAAAGCCAGCCCTCCGGCTCGATTCGCACCAGCGGACCACGTTCACAGAATCCATGGCAGCCGCTCTTTTTAAGGGCAACGCCGCTGTTTTCCGGCTCCTCCTCAAGTTCCACCGCGCAGTGGATCCCATTCGCTTCGATAAGCTCGCGCAGCTTCGCGTAAATATTCAGCGAGCCGCTGGAAACACAGCCTGTGCCGGCACAGACCAGTATTTTACGGGTGTAAGCGTTGTAGGATCTCACGCACTCCTCGCGGAACTTCTTTAAGTCCTGTCTGTCCTTTAACATTCTGCGGTTCCCTCCTTCAGCTGCTTGAGTATTTCAGAAGCCTTGTCCGGGGTCATCTCTGCGTGCACATGGTCGTTCACGGTGATTACAGGTGCAAGTCCGCAGGCGCCAAGACAGGATACGGTTTCCACCGTGAACATAAGGTCATCGGTGGTCTTTTTTGTTTCGGAGAGCCCCAGCTCCTCCCGGAGTCTTGCCAGGATAGGCGGCGACTGGCGCACATGACAGGCAGTTCCGTCGCAGACCTTGATGACGAATTTCCCCTTGGGCTCAAGCGAGAAGTTCTCATAGAACGTTGCCACGCTGAAAAGCCGCGCTTCGCCTACTCCCAGGCGCTTCGCGATGTGGGGGAAAACCTCTGCCGGCAGGTAGCGGTAATGCTCCTGTACTCCCTGGAGTATGGAGATGATGTTCTTTTCCTCGCAGCCGATACGGTCGATTATCTCATCGACTTCGGCAAGCTGAATGGTGCTTTGCATGAATGTACCTCCTTAGCTGTTATGCGGAAATTGCCGGAAAATCTGCCTGATTATATAAGACGATTTGTTAATACGACGGATTTTTTCCACCGCCGCAAATAACTTTTGTTCAGCATTACTATAATTGTATCACAAATGTTACCGCATTGGTATTGCTAAAGTGATATATCAACATGTATATTTCGCATAGAAGTGCAAAATCACCAATTTGGCGTATTCTCACTTGTGCAGAATAAACCAAAGTCAACTTTTGCACTTTACACAATAAAAAGACCGCCCGGATAACCGGACGGTCTCAGACCGTCGAAAAATCCCCTAAAGGGGCTTTTCCGCCGAACATCCCAGCTGCGCGCACGTCTTGGCGGCTTTGCCGCCAACCCGCACACTTGCTGGGATAGAAGTGTTTTTTGCCCCGGGAAACCCGTGGCAAAAAACTGATTTAAAAAGCCCACTTCGTGGGCAAAATCTATTTTTTCGACAAGCTCTGACCGTCCGGTTAACCGGACCGGTCAAATACTGTATCACTTTTCTGCGGAAATTATCGTGCCGCCGCCGGCAACGATATCTCCCTTGTAGAGCACCACTGCCTGCCCGGCAGTGACCGCTCTCTGCGGCTGGTCGAATTCAACATGTACGATTCCGGAATCATCAGCCCATACCTTCGCGGTGGCTTCCCTGCCGTTGTAACGTGTACGCGCGGTAAGCTCCACCGGCGTTTCCGGAGCCTTCTCCCAGAGTATCCAGTTGAAATCCCCGGCGGTAAGGCGGCTGGAATACAGCCCCTCCTCCCGGGAAAGCGTCACGGTATTCTGCTCCATGTCCTTGGCGCAGACGTACATTCTCTCGCCGAATCCCACGCCAAGTCCCTTGCGCTGACCTATCGTATACTTTATCGCCCCGGAGTGCTCCCCGATGACGTTACCCTGCGCGTCCAGGAAATCCCCGGGGGGAAAACTCCTGCCGGTGCGCATTCTGATGAACTCCGCGTAGTCCCCGTCAGGAATGAAGCAGATGTCCTGGCTGTCGTGCTTGTGCGCGTTCAGCAGACCGAGTTTTTCAGCGAGCGCCCTCACCTCGTCCTTGCTCGAAAAATCCCCGAGGGGGAAAATGGTGTGCGCAAGCTGCTCCTGGGTCATGGAATACAGCACATAGCTCTGGTCCTTGGCGGAATTGAGCGCCTTTTTCAGCACCCAGCGCCCGTATTCCGGCAGATACTCCGTCCGGGCGTAGTGCCCCGTGACTATATAGTCGCACCCCAGCGCCCTGCCGCGCTGATACAGCAGTTCAAACTTCATGTAGCGGTTGCAGTCGATACAGGGATTCGGCGTAAGCCCGTGCTCGTAGGCGCTGACGAAACGGTCGATTACCTCCCGGTCGAACTCCTGCGTGAAGTTGAACACATAGAACTTCATGCCCATGGAATAGGCGGCGTTCCGTGCGTCCTCGGCGTCCGAAGCGGTGCAGCAGGATTTCTCGGTACAGCAGGCGTCATTGTTGCTGCGCAGTTTCATCGTCACGCCGATACAGTCGTATCCGCGCTGCGCCATCAGCGCCGCAGCCACCGAGCTGTCCACTCCGCCGCTCATCGCGATAAGGGCGGTTTTGCTCATTCCCCGAGCCTCAGCATTTCGTCTATGCAGCGCTTGGCCGCAAGGCGCTCCTGCTCCTCGATCTGGATCTCCAGACCGTCCCTGCCCTCAAGAGTGTGCAGGACGTCGGCAATTGTAGTCACCTTCATATTGTGACATACGCAATCCTTGGAGAGAGGGAAAAACAGCTTCTCCGGGTGGTCGATTCCCAGGTGCTGCACTATGCTGTTCTCGGTGCCGATGATGAACTCCTTCGCTTCGCTGTTCGCGGCGAACGACATTATCTCGGTGGTGCTTCCTACAAAATCCGCAAGCTCCACTATCTCGGGACGGCACTCCGGGTGAACAAGCACCAGGGCGTTCGGGTGGAGTTCCTTTGCTGCGTGTACTTCCGCAGCGGTAAGCTTCGCGTGAGTGGGACAGCCGCCGTGAACCAGCTGGATCTCCTTTTCAGGGATCTGCTTCTTGACGTAATCACCGAGGTTACAGTCCGGAATGAACAGGATCTTGTCCGCGTCCATTCTGCGGATTATCTTAACCGCAGAGGAGGATGTGACGCACACATCGGACAGCGTCTTGAGCGCCGCCGTGGTGTTTATGTAAGCGACTACCTTGTGGTCGGGATACATCTGCTTGAGCTGGGTGAGCATTTCCACGTCCAGCTGCTCCGCCATGGGACAGCCTGCCTCCGCCCGGGGAATAAGCACGCGCTTCTCCGGGGAGAGTATCTTTACGGTTTCCGCCATAAAGCGCACTCCGCACATCATCACCGTGGAATTCGGCGCCTTTGCCGCCTTCTGGGCAAGCCCGAAGGAATCGCCGACAAAATCAGCGACCTCAAGTATATCGTGGGTCTGGTAGCAGTGCGCTAAAATACAGACGTCCTTCTCCTTTTTAAGTTCCAGAATTCTCTGCTGGATATCCTTTGTCATAAAATCCTCCCGGAAACGCTGCGCAAAGCAGGTTTCACCCATTAAATTGAATAATCTCCGCCTCCCGCGGACATATCTATCATATCCTGTAAAGTCACGCTGTCAAGGTAGTTGTTTATCGCCTTGTAAAGTCCCTCCCATACGGGCAGGGTCAGGCACTCCGCCGCGCGCGGACACTCGTTCACCGGGTACTGTAAACAGCTTACCGGACAGAGATTGCCCTCGGTCACGCGCAGTATCTCGCCGACAGTGTACTGGTCGGGATTCTTCGAGAGGGCGTATCCGCCCTGATATCCGCGGTTGGTGCGGAGCAGATCCGCCTTGTTGAGCAGCGGTACGATCTGCTCCAGGTACTTTTTAGATATATCCTGCCGCTCGGCAATATCCTTCAGCGCGATATAGCCGTCTGAACGATGTATTGCCAGATCCAGCATCATTCTGAGCGCATAGCGCCCTTTAGTTGAAATCTTCATTCTGCTGCCCCTTTCATAGCCACTTGTATTCCATACGGGAACAATATCCCGAGATATATTCTAATTATACCATAGGTTTAGTAGGTTTTCAAGGGGGTAATGAAAATTTTTTTATATCGACCCATTGAATTATACACTACATCTTCTCCTTTGTCAAGCATTGAAAGAATCCTTGGCTGGCTTCTTGACAAATAAAAACACATGCGTTATAATGTAATTGTTCATGAAAAAACAAAATGTGAAAGAGGGAAGAAAATGGCCGATGAAAAGAACCAGCACGCCGGTCACAGACAGCGCATGCTGAAAAGATACCTTGAGCATGGGATCGACGGCTTTGAGGATCACGAAATACTTGAGATATTCCTTTTCACGGCGTATTCAAGGCGAAATACCAACGACATCAGCCGTGCCCTTATTGAGCGGTTCGGTTCCCTTGAGGGAGTCCTGAACGCCGGATACGACCAGCTGAAGGAGGAGAAGAACGTCGGCGACACCGCTGCCGCCCTCATCAGCTTCATGAAAGATTTCGCGCGGAAGTTCAGCGGCACCGACCTTGCCGGAAGGAAGCTGCGCAATTCCCGGGAGATGTGCGACTACTTCTTCGGGCTGCTCCGGGACCGGGACAAGGAGGAGGCGCACGCCGCATTCCTGGACCAGACGATGAACCTCATCACCGAAGCCGACGTTTCCGACATCGGGAAGCACCGGGTGGACTTCGACCTGCGCTCCATAGTATCCCGGGCGATAAAGAGCCAGTGCGTGAATATCGTGATCGCGCACACCCACCCCGGCGGAGTACTCCTGCCGTCGTCCATCGACGTCGCCGCCACACGCCGGATATTCAATTCACTCAGCAACATCGGCATTCAGCTGATGGATCACATCATAATCAGCGAGGAGGGCAGTTATTCCATGAGAGCGGCGCGCATGCTGCCGGATCTGTGGGATAAGGACTGAACATGGATCATTTCGAACTACACTCACAGTATTCCCCCACCGGCGACCAGCCCCAGGCGATTGACTCCCTCACCAAGGGGATACTCAGGGGCGACAAGGAACAGACGCTGCTCGGCGTCACCGGCTCCGGCAAGACATTCACCATGGCGAACATCATCGCCAACTGCAACCGGCCTACCCTCGTCCTCGCACACAACAAGACCCTTGCGGCGCAGCTGTGCTCCGAGTTCCGGGAGTTCTTCCCGAATAATGCGGTGGAATATTTCGTGTCCTACTACGACTATTACCAGCCGGAGGCGTACATTCCCTCCACCGACGCCTACATCGAAAAGGACAGCGCCATCAACGACGAGATAGACCGTCTGCGCCACTCCGCCACCATGGCGCTCGCAGAACGCCGGGACGTTATCATCGTTGCTTCCGTTTCCTGCATTTATTCCCTCGGCAGCCCGGAGGACTACCGCAGCAACACGCTGTCGCTCCGCCAGGGTCAGGAAATAAGCCGCGAGGAGGTAATAAAGCGCCTTGTCGAGATACAGTACGAGCGCAACGAAATGGCGTTTACCCGAAACAAGTTCCGCGCCAAGGGAGATACCCTGGAGATATTCCCGGCAGGCGGCACCAACGAAACGGCTGTCCGCGTGGAATTCTTCGGGGACGAGATAGACCGCATTAGCGAATTCAACGCGCTCACCAGCGACGTCAGCGCTACGCTGCTGCACGTTGTGATATTCCCGGCGTCGCACTACATCGTGGGACAGGCGCGGCTGCATGACGCGCTTCACGATATCGCCGAGGAAATGGAGCAGCGCGTGAAATACTTCACCGAACACAATAAACTTATTGAAGCCCAGCGTATCGAGCAGCGCACACGGTACGACATGGAAATGCTCAGCGAGATCGGCACCTGCAAGGGCGTCGAGAACTACTCGCGTATCCTCGCCGGCAGGGAGCCCGGCGCTACTCCCATAACCCTGCTGGATCACTTCCCGGAGGATTTCCTGCTGTTCGTGGACGAGAGCCACGTCACCCTGCCGCAGGTCCGCGGAATGTTCGGCGGCGACCACGCCCGGAAGCAGAACCTTGTGGATTACGGATTCCGGCTGCCGTCGGCATTCGACAACCGCCCGCTCAATTTCGATGAGTTCTATTCAAAGATCGGTCAGGCGGTATTTGTTTCCGCAACTCCCGGCGACTTCGAAAAGGAACACTCCACACAGATTGTGGAGCAGGTCATCAGACCTACGGGACTTCTCGACCCGGAGGTAATCGTCAAGCCTACTCTCGGTCAGATAGAAGATCTCATATCCGAAATCAACACGCGCACCGCAAAGCACCAGCGCGTCCTCGTCACCACACTAACGAAGAAAATGGCGGAGGATCTCACCGCCTACCTCGAAAAAATGGAGATCAAGGTGCGCTACATGCACCACGACGTGGACACCATCGAGCGTATGGAACTTATCCGCGACCTGCGCGCCGGTGAATACGACGTGCTTGTGGGAATCAACCTGCTGCGCGAGGGTCTGGATATCCCGGAGGTATCCCTGGTGGCAATACTCGACGCGGACAAGGAGGGCTTCCTGCGAAGCGAAACCTCCCTCGTCCAGACGATAGGCAGAGCCGCCCGAAACGCCGAGGGCGTCGTAATAATGTACGCCGACAGCGTGACGGAATCAATGGAGCGCGCTATAACCGAGACGCAGCGCCGCCGGGAAATTCAGCAGAAATACAACGCAGATCACGGAATCACTCCGAAAACTATAATCAAGGATATTCGCGACGTGCTGGAGATATCAAAGAAATCCGACGGCACGTCAAAGCACAGCAAGTCCGTAAAGCAGATGACGAAGCGCGAGCGTGAAGCGCTGACAGCGCGCTACACCGCCGAGATGAAGAAGGCGGCAAAAATGCTGGATTTCGAGCACGCGGCATTCCTGCGCGATAAGATAAAAGAGCTTCAGAAATGAAAGGAGATACGATGAAATACCCTGATGAAGTCACGCTTAACGGATATCTGGCAAAAAGGAAACCCATGCTGATAGCCATTTCTTTTGATGGGGAAACCGCATTGATCTCGCGGCTTGACGACAGCTTTGAGCGCCATATACTGCTGGCTCACTTCGGCATAAAGCAGACAGATATAGACAAATATTTCCGTATAGCTGTGGACGAGGACACCGCCGACTGGACATTCGTGTGCCCCTCAGACTACAAAGGAATAACGGACAGGAAACGCCGCATTACGGCTTTCTACAACGATGGAATAAATGCAATATCAAAGGTACTCGCAGATATCGGATACTATTCAGATATCCGCATTCCCAAAAGATACCGCCGGCACTTCGAAACGCTTGGCGACGACAGCACATACCTGCCGTATTGATTTGTGGGAACCTCTAAAAACCGGTGTGAAAAGCAAAAATGGGCAGGGTGTGCCAGCTTCTAGGAAAGCCGACGAAGTAAGGCTGTATGCCTTACGAGGAGGTTTGACGACGAAGATGGTGCGCACTGCACATTTTCGCTCGCATGAGGTTTTTAGAGGCGACCTTGTGAAAGGAACAGAAGAAATTGGCAAACGACAAGATAATCATACGCGGCGCCCGGGAGCACAACCTTAAAAATATAGACGTGACCCTCCCGAGGGACAGCCTTGTGGTAATGACCGGGCTTTCCGGCAGCGGAAAAAGCTCCCTGGCATTCGATACGATATTTGCGGACGGACAGCGCCGCTATATGGAGAGCCTCTCCTCCTACGCGAGAATGTTCCTGGGACAGATGGAAAAACCGGACGTAGACAGCATTGAGGGACTCTCCCCTGCCATCTCCATCGACCAGAAAACCACCTCCAAGAATCCGCGCTCGACCGTGGGTACTGTGACGGAGATATACGACTACCTGCGACTGATGTACGCCCGTATCGGAATCCCTCACTGCCCCGTCTGCGGCAGAGAGATAAAGCAGCAGACCATTGACGAGATAGTCGATAAGGTAATGGAACTGCCGGAGCGCACCAAGTTCCAGGTGCTGGCTCCCGTGGTCAGAGGACGCAAGGGCGAGCACCAGAAGGAGTTCGAATCCGCCCGGAAGTCCGGATACTCCCGTGTGCGCGTGGACGGGATCGCCTACGACCTCACCGAGAAGATAACCCTGGAGAAGAACAAGAAGCACTCCATAGAAATAGTAGTTGACCGCCTTGTAATGAAGGACGGCATAAAATCCCGACTGACAGAGAGTATCGAAACCGCCGGGAATCTCACCGGAGGGCTTGTCTACATCGATGTCATCGACGGGGAGGAACTGCACTTCTCCCAGAGCTACGCCTGCCCGGAGCACGGAGTTTCCATCGAGGAACTGGTGCCGAGAATGTTCTCGTTCAACAATCCCTACGGAGCCTGCCCCAAGTGCACCGGTCTGGGAAGCTACCGCCGCGTAGACCCGGACCTCATCATGCCTAATGCCGGACTCACTATCCGCGGCGGCGCAATAAGGGCTTCCGGCTGGAACTACGCCGAGGGCACAATCGCCGCAATGTACATCGACGCCCTTGCCGAGAAACACGGATTCTCCGTTGACCAGCCGGTTTCGGAGATACCCCAGGCGGCAATAGATGAGATAATGTACGGCACGAAGGGCGAGAAAATACTCATCAAGCGCCCGAAGCAGCAGGGCGGCGGTCAGTTCTACACGGATTTCGAGGGAATCGCCGCCAATCTCGAGCGCCGTTACGCCGAAACCAGCAGCCAGTACTCCCGGGATACCATCGAGGAATTCATGAGCGACGTGGAATGCCCGGAATGCCACGGCGAGCGCCTTAACAAATCGGCTCTGTCGGTGACCGTCGGCGGAAAGAACATCATGGAATTCTGCCGCATGTCCGTTACGGAAGCGCTGGATTTCGTGAACTCCCTGGAGCTAACTCCGCGCGAAGCGATGATAGCAAAGCAGATCCTGAAGGAGATAAAATCCCGGCTGGGATTCCTCCAGAGCGTGGGGCTGGAGTACCTCACACTGGCGCGGTCGGCAGGTACTCTCTCCGGCGGCGAGAGCCAGAGAATACGCCTGGCGACACAGATAGGAAGCTCCCTGACCGGCGTGCTGTATATTCTGGACGAGCCCTCCATCGGACTCCATCAGCGCGACAACGACAAGCTGATTGCGACTCTGCGCCGTCTGCGCGACCTAGGAAACACGCTGATTGTCGTGGAGCACGACGAGGACACCATGCGCGCCGCCGACTGGATTGTGGATATCGGACCCGGCGCCGGAATACACGGCGGCGAAGTCATCTACAGCGGCGAAGTCAAGGGACTTCTAAAATGCAGGAATTCCATCACCGGACAGTACCTCAGCGGCAAGCTGAAGATCCCCGTTCCGGAAACCCGGCGCGCCCCCTCAGACAAGTGGCTGAAAGTCATCGGCGCGGCGGAGAACAACCTCCGTGGAATCGACGTAGAAATTCCGCTAGGCGTGTTCACCTGCGTGACCGGAGTTTCCGGCAGCGGAAAAAGCTCCCTTGTCAACGAGATCATATACAAGCACCTGGTCGGAAAGCTCAACCGCGCCCGGACGCGCCCCGGAAAGTTCACCGACATGCTGGGCGTGGAATACCTGGATAAGGTGATTATGATAGACCAGTCCCCCATCGGAAGAACTCCGCGCAGCAATCCGGCGACCTACACCGGCGTGTTCAACGATATCCGCGAGCTTTTCGCTTCCACCAATGAAGCCAAGGCAAAGGGCTACGGTCCCGGAAGATTCTCCTTCAACATCAAGGGCGGACGCTGCGAAGCCTGCGAGGGCGACGGCATAATCAAGATAGAAATGCACTTCCTGCCGGACGTATTCGTCCCCTGCGAAGTCTGCAAGGGTCACCGCTACAACCGCGAAACCCTGGAGGTGCGCTACAAGGGCAAGAACATCTTTGAAGTGCTGGACATGACGGTATCCGAGGGCGTGGAGTTCTTTGCAAATATCCCCAAGATATACAACAAGCTCAAGACCCTTGAGGAAGTCGGACTGGGCTACATCAAGATAGGTCAGAGCAGCACCACCCTCTCCGGCGGCGAAGCGCAGCGCATAAAGCTGGCAACGGAGCTTTCCAAGCGGTCCACCGGAAAGACCATCTACATTCTGGACGAGCCCACCACGGGACTTCACACGGCGGACGTGCGCAAGCTGATCGAAATACTACAGAAGCTTGCCGAGGGCGGAAACACAGTGCTTGTCATTGAGCACAACCTCGACGTGATAAAGACCGCGGACTACATCGTGGACATGGGTCCCGAGGGCGGAAGCGGCGGCGGTACAGTCATCGCCAGGGGCACGCCGGAGCAGGTGGCGGAGAATCCTGCAAGCTATACCGGAATGTATCTGAAAAAAATTCTCTGAACGGTGTAACGCCTTATCTTCACCCGTGTATATACACATGAAGATAAAAAAGGCGAAAGCCGGAAAGAGGATACAGAATGACAGAATTATTAATGGCAAGGTCAGCAACAACGTTACCGGATATCGGTAAGATAGTAGAGAGCTTAACCGGAAGCAGTTTCTCCGGAAGCGCTTTGGAATTCATTGACGGGCTGAGCAGTTTCATCGGTGTATTTTCAGGAATATACAGCTTCCTTGCTGTGCTTATACTCTGCTACTTCGGGTACTGCGCATTCCGCACTATCCTTGCGATACAGGGCTTCATCGGCGGTGCCGGCGTCGGCGCAGTCCTCGGACTTGTGATAGCAATCAAGAACGGGGAATTTGAATCCATAGGTGATTTTGCTATAATGGGCGCACTCATTGTCGGCGTCATCGGCTGTGTTCTTGCCAATCTGCTGTACAAGCTTGGTGTGTTCATGTTCTTCTCCAGCAGCACATTCATCGTCATGCTTCTGCTTGTCGGACTGGGCTCCGGCGGCGACTGGAGCTCAGCAATGACCGCTGGCGCAATAGTCGGCTTCATCGTGGGTATTGTCGCAGTGGCAGTGGATAAATACTTCATCATCGCCGGCACAGCAACGGTAGGCGCTTTCACCGGCGGCGCAATGATCATGTACTCTAACGCCGCTTTCGGCGTGATCGTCACGGTCCTTCTTCTGGTCAGCGGAATCCTCGTGCAGGTGAAACTTACCCAGAAGCTTGCTGATGGAATAAAGGTCGGAAAAAAGAACAAGAATCCCTCCGTTCAGTATCAGGCTCCGGCAGTGAAGGCACCCATCGTCTGCCCCAGCTGCGGAACTCTGAACCCAGACCCCGGTATGTTCTGCATGAATTGCAGCTCCAAGCTTCCCAGACCCGTTGCTTCCGCACCGGCTACCTCCGCACAGAGCACAGCCAGACCGGAAAGAATACCGGCGGCTCCCATGGGGGCTGTATGTACCTGCGTAAACTGCGGTCACACAAACCCTGCCGGACTGGTGTTCTGCGCAAAATGCGGTTACCGTCTGGAAAAGGCGCCCACAACTTCCGCACTTGCGACTGCCTCAAAGGCACCGACTTCTTCCCAGAAGCCTTCACTCCTTGAAAGGCTTTCCGAAAACAACGACAGCGCAGCAACAAAGAATCTCCGCCGCTGCCCTAACTGTGGCGCAATGGTCACGGCTTTCAGCAAAACCTGTGAAAAATGCTACGAGCCGTTTGATGATGAAGATGAAAATACCCCTGCGCCAGTATTTCAGGCTGCGCCGGATTTCGGCACCCAGGCTTACCCCGGGTTCGGTGCTGCACCGATGAACAATGCTCCGGTATACAACGCGCCGGATTACAGCACTGCCCCGGTATCTTCTCCGGTCGCGGCGCTCCGCTGCCAGGCATGCGGAAATCCCGGAGAGCCGGGCGAAAGATTCTGCAGTGCCTGCGGCAGACCGTTCAACTGATAAGAATAGAGAAAGGGACTGTACACGCAGCCCCTTTCTGACGTATTACACAGGAGGTTACAATGACAGAATACGAGATATTCACACGCTGCTTTCCGGAACTTCCGCTGACGGAGCAGCATTTCCTGCGGCTTTCCGGGCTGGAACACGGCGCCGTATTCCGGGAGGACAGCGGATTTGCGCTGACGGACGGCGGCTCGATACGGCTGCTGTGCGTGATTCCGGAAGAGCGCGGCAATGGGCTGGGAACTTCCCTGCTTGCCCGGGCGGAGGAGCATATAAGGACCCGGGGTCACTCCCACGCAGAACTTGGCGGAACCTCCTCGCAGCTTCTGATAGGCGCGCCGGAATCCTCCGCGGATTTCTTCCGGAAGCGCGGATATATACTCGCCGACCGCGTAGCCGAGATGTACGGCACTCCGGAAATGCTGCGCGAGGCTCCGCCGGCGGACGGTACGGAATTCCGGTTCTTCCGGGACGTTGGACTGGCAGGCGCCGTTGCCGCTGTTGACGAGGACTGGGTGCAGTACTTTAACGGCGGAGAGATATTCTGCGGCATGTGCGGAAACGACATCGCTTCCTTCTGCATAGTCGAGGACGACGTGGAATGCATTTTCTCCTCCGGGAAAACCGGGAGCATAGGCTGCGTGGGGACTGTTCCGGGATTCCGGCGGCGCGGGATCGGGCTGAAAATGGTGGAACTTGCCGCCCGGGAACTATACAGCCGGGGCTGTGAGCGGATCTTCATTCACTACACCGGGGTGTACGACTGGTACGCGAAGATCGGATTCTGCACCGGACTTATGCTGTGGCTTGGCGGAAAGGAACTTCACGCTTGACAATTTGCTCCTTTCGTATTACAATATAGACAATTGATATACCAGCGCCATCTGATATATACGAAAGGAGCCTAATATGTACATAAGCTGTGACTACTACCGGGTATTCTACTATGTTGCGAAATACGGCAGCGTTTCGCAGGCGGCAAAGCTGCTTCTTAACAACCAGCCGAACCTCACCCGTACAATAAAGAACCTTGAAAGCGAGCTTGGCTGTCCGCTGTTCTCCCGGAGCAACCGCGGTATGAAGCTGACCCCGGAGGGCGAACGGCTGTATGCGCATATCCGGGTGGCATTCGAACATATCGAAGCCGGAGAAGCGGAGATCATCGGCAGCCGTAATCTTGAGCACGGCTCGGTGTACGTTGCTTCCAGCGAGATCGCACTGCACTGCATGCTGCTTCCGGTGCTGAAAACCTACCGCAGACTCTATCCCGGCGTGAGAATACGGATAAGCAACCACTCCACGCCCCAGGCTATCGAAGCGATAAAGGACGGCACCGCGGATTTCGCAGTTGTCACCAATCCTGCGGTGAACTATGCGTCCCTCACCGAACAGCCGGTAAAGCGCCTGAAGGAAGCCGCCGTGTGCAGCAATTCGGCTTTCCCGGAGCTGACCGGAAGAAAAATAGGTCTAGCCAAGCTGCTGGAATACCCGATGATCTCCTTTGCCTCGGATACGAAGTCGTTCAGGTTCTATTCTGATTTCTTTGCAGAACATGGGCTGCACTACCGCCCGGAGATAGAAGCCGCCACCGCCGGGCAGATAATCTCGATGGTGGAATCCGACCTCGGCGTCGGATTCGTGCCGGAGGACTTCCTTGTCGGCAGTTCCGGAATCTCCACGATCGACCTTGTGGAGCAGCTTCCGGACCGGGAAATATGTATCGTCAAGCGGCGTGACCAGCCGCTCAGCGTCGCCGCAAGAAAGCTGGAGGACCTTATTCTCAGACAGCGCGAGGATAACGAATGAACCGCTGATATATAAAAATTGTACCTCTCAATTAATAGAAAACAGGATATCAAATAATCAGGAGGTTTATTATGACCAATCAAGAATTCGTAGAACGCATATGCGCTTCGGCAAAATCCGTACATCATAAAACATACTCTGCCGATGAAATTGTTGCAAAAATTCGCAAGATTTATTCCGGTAATATTAACACAAGCAAGATTGTGGAATGTTTTTTGATTATTGGAAATATATCATTTGAGCGTGTCGAAAAACATTCTAACGATGAACTGAGATTTGACCTGGGTTGGTGTTACCCTGTAGAGTTTTGGTCAGATATCGGCTGTGTTGTTAACGGAATCGGTATTGTAGATAATTGCGCCGGCAGGATAGAGAGATTTCATATTTCGGAACAGGGTAAATTCTATAATCAAGACCATAAACTGATTGCCGAGAATATAGAGGATTTTGCTGAATACATCACTACTGTGGAATATGATTATCACCCGAAAACAACTCAGCGAACATACGATATGTTGCGGTTTTTTGGTTGGTATGAGGGTAGGCACATCGACACAACTGCGTTTGAACAAGAGCTGAATCGACGCGGAATCGAGTTGTCTAAGGAACAGCTTGATTTTTTCGGAGAGTTTAGCGGTCTGTATTTTAATTTTGACAGTGACTGCTGGTATTTTTATTCATTGGAACAAATCTTGGAACAAAATAAGATTATCGACCATGTGTTGGAAAAAAGGAATTCCCGTAAGCATCCAACGGTTTTGTGCGGAAAAACAATGGGCGGTCCGCTTGCTGTTGACGGTAACGGTATAATACAATTCTTTTATGCCTACCCTCAAGGCAGAACAACGATGGAATGTATAAACAACTTGTGTGAGGGTGTTTCGGAAGATTGCAAATGGATTGCTCCGGGGCAGGACAATTAATAGCTTGATTTGAAACAAGGATACCCGCCCTTTAGCACCGCATAAACTGTTGGCATATCACCGAACCATCGTCTGGCGCTTGACAGTTGCCGATGTACTGGACTTTGTTTTCCGATAATATGAATGGGGCTGCAAACGCAGCCCCATCTTGTTATGCGCTGACTGGAAAGCTATCAGCAGCCGCAGCCGTTGTTGTTTCCGCAGCCACCGCCGCAGCCGTTGTCACAGCCGCCGCAGCTGTTACCGCAGCCACAGAACAGGATAAGAATGAGAATGATGATCCAGCAGCAGTTGCCGCCGCCAAAGTTGAAGCATGACATAATCGTGTCCTCCTGAAAATATCGTTCAGAAACGTTCCGCTTCCCTTTGAAGCTTCCGTTTCATAGTACATAATATGCATATCGGGCAGAAGCGTTACAGAAAATTTCCTGATGATGAAATATTTACCGCATTACGGCGCATACTATCATTATCACAGCGGCGCAATGCCGTTTGCTCAGGAGGTCACACGCATGAATTGTATCAGCGGATTTTCGGACAGCGCTATAAAGGCGCTCAACGCAGCGCTCGGCGCGGCGATGGGCTACGGTCACACCTACATCGGCAGCGAGCACATTCTGTACGGCCTGGTGTCGGACGACTCCCTACCTACTGCGGCGGTACTGCGGCGCTACGGCATTGGCAGGAACGAAGTACTGCGGCGCCTGGAGGAAACTATCGGCAGAGGCAGACCTACGCGCCTCAGCCTTAACGATCTCACGCCACGCAGCCGCAAGCTTATCGACAACGCGCTCTCATTCGCTTCCGGGGAGAATCAGCGCAAGGCAGGTCCGGAGCACCTGCTCCGGGCGATAGTCCTCGACCGTGACTGCTGCGCCATGACGATACTGGGCGACCTCGGAGTCAACCAGGTGAAGCTCGCCGGGGAGCTCTGCGCCCAGCGCTGGAATGAACCGGATCTCTCCACAGAAAAGGAGCGCCGCGCGAAATTCCCTGCGCTGACGAAATACGGCAGGGACCTCACCGAAATGGCGGCGAACGGAAGCCTGGATCCGGTGATAGGTCGCGAAAAGGAAACCGAGCGCCTTATCCGGGTGCTTCTGCGCAGGTGCAAGAACAATCCCTGCCTTATCGGCGACGCCGGCGTCGGAAAGACCGCGGTCGTTGAGGGATTCGCCCAGCGCGTCGCCGCCGGGAACGTTCCCCAGGGACTTCTCGGGAAGCGTATATTCGCACTGGATCTCACCGCAATGCTTGCCGGCGCCAAGTACCGAGGCGACTTTGAGGAGCGCCTTAAAAGCGTTATTGAGGAAGCCTCCGGCTGCAAAAACATCATACTCTTTATTGATGAGCTTCACAGCATAGTCGGTACCGGAGCCGCCGAGGGTGCGATAGACGCTGCGAATATTCTCAAGCCGCAGCTCGCCCGGGGAGAAATATGCCTGATAGGCGCGACCACCACCGAGGAATATCGCCGGTTCATTGAGAAGGACAGCGCCCTGGAACGCAGATTCCAACCTGTAGTCGTGGAGCAGCCCGACGAACAGCAAGCTCTCGCGATTCTCAAGGGAATGCGCCGCAGCTACGAGCAGCACCACTGCGTAACCATAACCGATGGTGCGCTTGAGGAGGCTGTGCGGCTCTCTGTGCGCTATATCAACGACCGGAAACTACCGGACAAGGCGCTCGACCTGGTGGACGAAGCGGCGGCACGGGTGCGCTCCGGGGCGCTGAACGCTCCGTATGTCAAGCGGCTGTCAGAGGTGCGCCGCAGTCTTTCCACGCCCAACGACGCGGCAACGGTGGAAAAACTCCGGCAGGAGGAATACTCCCTGGTCCAGGCGATGAACAGCGGCAGGGCGTGTATCGTTGACAAGCCTGAGGTCGCCCAGGCGGTTTCCGCAATTACGGGGATTCCGGTGCAGCGGCTTTCCGAGGACGAAACTACCCGGCTCGCCGGACTGGAGCAGCAGCTCAGCCGCCGCATCATCGGGCAGGACAAGGCGGTGGAGCTGGTTTCCAACGCGGTGCGCCGTGGCCGTACCGGACTAAAGGAGCCTGACCGTCCCACCTGCTCGTTCCTGTTCCTGGGACAGACCGGCGTTGGAAAGACGGAACTTGCCAAGGCGCTGGCGGAAGCCGTTTTCGGGGACGAGAAGCGCATTATCCGCTTCGACATGTCTGAATTCATGGAGAAGCACTCCGTATCCAAGCTGATAGGCTCCCCTCCCGGATATGTAGGCTACGAGGAGGAGGGTCAGCTGATAAAGCGCGTGCGCAGCTCCCCCTACTCCGTGGTACTGTTCGACGAGGTGGAAAAGGCGCACCCGGACGTGCTCAACCTGCTTTTGCAGATACTTGAGGAGGGCACGCTGACCGCCTCCGACGGCAGGACGGCGGATTTCCGCAGCACAATCGTGATAATGACCGGAAACATCGGCGCGGAGCAGCTTTCCCGGAATACACTGGGATTCGGCGGCGGACAGGACAGCAGCGAATCCGACGTGATGTCCGCACTGAAAAAGCAGTTCAGTCCGGAGCTGATCAACCGTATCGACAACGTTATAGTATTCCGCCGCCTGGGCGAGGAGCAACTGGAAAGTATCTGCCGCATACTCCTGGGGAAGCTGGCTCAGCGCGCGGTGCAGTGTGGGATCTCCCTCAGCTTCACGGACGACACAGTACGCCACATCTGCCGCCAGGTAAGCCGCGAACGCGGAATGGGCGCACGTCCTCTCCGCCGCACCATAACCTCCGAGATCGAGGACAGGATCTCCTGCATGATGATTTCCGGGGAACTGAAAAACGGCTGCCGTGCGGAGGTCTGCGAGAACTCCGGGGAGCTTTCCGTCAGGGTAATGTCCACGCAATAAAAATATTTCAACTTTTTTTACAAAACCCCTTGACAAATTCAAAATGCTGTGATATAATATTTAAGTACTCAAGAGAACGGCGGTTCTCAAGAGTACTTGATATCGCGGGATGGAGCAGCTCGGTAGCTCGTCGGGCTCATAACCCGAAGGTCGTCAGTTCGAATCTGGCTCCCGCAACCATTTATAACAAAGAGATTGCACAGCTCGAAAGGGCAGTGTAATCTCTTTGTTATATAAAGATGTATATTAACGCTGCCGCAGCACCTTGGTGTTAGAACTTTCAGTGCCGCAGCAACGAGAATATTGCTTTGAGTGCTTCCACCTATACGCACATTCGCAGAACGCAGTCAGGAGTTACCTGCTCGTTCATCTTATCTTTCCATCAGTTTGGACATCAGCTATCGTTATCAAGCTGAGGGTTTTCCTTTGAAGAAAGAAAACACTGACGTTGATGTGATCCCTCTGTTTAGTCGGCTTCACAGCCGTCACACTCGCTCGTTTCATGGCGAAGTCCTAAGGACAAGATAACATTTGCTATTGCATGGTGGCATTCAATTTGTATTAAAACCGTCAAAGGCGGGTTTAAGCAAATTCAGCTGAGATTGCTCAGCTGTTCCGAAAAAGTAGGAAGGATGGTACTATCATGGCAAGACACGATGAGAACTCCTTACCCAAGGAGTACCGACATTATCTCGCAGATTTATTTTGCAAGAAAGGCATAAGCGATTACACCGAGCAGATTATTGAGTTAACAAAAATCTGTGAATGTGGTCGTGGTCATGCACGAGGTATAATGCGAGGTAATAGAGATTTGAGTGGGACAAGAACAGGCAATGGATTGAACAAATACGCTGCCCTCGCCCACTACTTCTCACTCTCCGTTGAGGATTTTATTGCCCTCAATTCTGAATATGAAACAATAAGAGGTCCTCGGAGAAAATAAGTAAAAGCGTTTGAACATATGTCCAAACGCTCTCACAAAGTATATCTAAGCGCTGACCGTCAAAATCAAGCGCAGAGATGGCACCTGTAAAAGCCGTTTGGATGCTGGTAACATCCTCTCGGTCGTCCTTGTGTGTGTGTGTACACGCACGCAAGGATTGCGGGTGTTAATTGAATATTGTTTAAGGCTTGCGTGAAAAATGGAATTCATGGAAGCCTATTGGTGTTTACTAAATCACCTTATTTATTATACTATATTATTCTCCGCTTGTCAATGTCAATGGCGGTACAATTTGTTACAATTTTATGTTGTGCGTTTTGTGCAATATATACATCACGAAGCACGCAGGTGCCTCACCGTGAGGCACCTGATATAATGAAAGGAGCATTTATGGATAAAAGAAAGTATGGGAAATATGATTCAGTTGCATACATTGATCCCGTAAATAAAAGTGTAGATGTGATAAATATCGAAGATTTGATAGAAGAAAGAATCAAGGACAATGATGCTTTTCTGACAAAATACTGCAACAATATGTATTGTCCCGAATGTAAAGTACCTCAACTTACCTTGTGCCGGACAAAGTATGGCTTTTATTTAAGAGGATTCCAACATCAAGATCATAATGATGATTGTGTTTTGGGGTTAGATGAAATATCGGATAATCATATTGAAACAAAGATTGATCTAGAACCGAACAAAAGAGATATTCAGTTAAGACTTAGCCAAGTTATTGATTCTCTTTTGAAAAAGATTAGAACTAAAGATCACCCCCTTGCAGTAAATATAAATGGCAACGACATTGATATGAAACCCATACCTAGAGAAAAGGTCAGTAGAAAAAGTAACCAAAAGCGTATTCCTTCCAAGTCCTTGACATCCCCTTTTCTTGAAGAAGATTATGATAGGTTTATGGTGTTCTATGGGCGTGTGAAAATAAAATGGGAAAAACGTCTTTCTAAAGATGGACCTTTTATGTCACTTAATATTTATAAAATAGGTGCAGAAAATCCGTTTTGCTCAGGAATCGTGAAGGAACAAGCATATAGTAAAATAAAGAATAATGTTGATTGCGACGTAGCTTTAATAGCTATGTTTACTAGCATGAAATGGACAAAAAAAGGCCATAAAAAATACAACAATTTTAAGATTGGGAAGTCACATATGATTATTATAGAAAAGGAATAACATTGCCGCCAACAAACTGATTATTCCTTCTGCGAAATTTCGGAGCAATGACTCCGTAAGTACGATACATCCATCCATAGAATAATCCTTTCGGAACTGTTGTTGTGTAGTCAAATTGAAAACCTACAAGCAGCTCGTCGACAATACTGCTCGGGGTTCTTTCAGGCGGATGAAGTTCATTAAATGGTGTTGTAAGACAATATAATTCGTAATCGTCATACACGGGCAAACCCAGCGTACTCTTGTCATGTAATTTGTTATTCATATAAAGCTGTCCCAGGCAATAGTTCTTATTGCCGATATAAAATATCATATTAGGATGGCAATTGCAGCAATCACCCAATGGGCATTTTTTATAGCATTTTTTATCAGCCCATGGTCTTTCTGTATTCCAGAGAGGTATGCCAAATTTTGATTCAGCCATTTCGTATATCATTATTGGGAATCCAAGCCAAAAGCCGCATGCTATGCTATAAACAATATCATCTATCGAAACATTTCTTTTTTCAGCGTACTCTATCGCACGTTCCCTGTCATAGGGTTCGCCTTGAGGAATAAAATCTTTTAGTCTTTGTTCTTCATCGTGTTCATAATTACTAATCCATTCCGTTTCCATATAATCATCAAGAATTTTCAAAAACACATTTTCGGGAATGCGTTTTGAGTCTTCAGATTCATAATATTGTGAAAGCATAGATTTCTTAAAGTGTTCGCGGATATCAATCATATTTTTTCCTTTCCAGTAAAAACTACGTGCCTCACCATGAGGCACCTTTTTCTTTACTCACATCTCCATCTCATCGCCGTCTTCTTCCTGCTCAGACTGCTCGTCCTGCTCCTGAGCTTGGTACTGTTCCAGCTCATGGACAAGCGTCCGGAAATGAAAGCGCTGAATATTGTACCCACCGGCTCCGATTGTCTGAATGGTCGCACTGCCGTTCTCTCCGTAAATCACGCCGGCAATTTCGCCGTTCTGAACGTGCAAACCAGCAGCATCGGTTATCCTGCCCACCTTTTCTCCTATGCGCTGAGCCAGATCGAGCATTTTGCTTCTCATTTCGTGATCCATGGTTCGCTCAAGGAATACTCTCCGCTGCTCCGGGTCATTGTATTTGCACATCGCAGAAACGATCGGACCGGCGAAGCTGCTCTTAGCTTCGCTGATGCTGCGGTAATCAAGATTAAGCGATTTCAGGAAATCTTCCATTGGCTTTCTGGGGAATACGTTGTGCAAATCGTAATCGCTCATTCTGTCCACACGTTCTGCGTATTGAGAATATGCAGGAACTGTCCTGACCGCTTCTTTCCGGGCTGCAAGCTCTTTTGTTCGGAGTTCCTGGACAAAATCCTGATACTGCTCATAACGATTGCTGAAAAAAGAAATACTGTCTTCTTTCCAGCGCACGAAGAAGTCTTTTATAACATCAGGAATCTGATTTTCCATAAACGCCTGCTGTGCTTCGGCAGAGCGAAGTTCAGCCTGGAGCGCCTGAATTCGTTCTTCTGCTTCCTGGATACGTTTGTTCACGGACAGAATATCGCTATTTTTCGATTTGATTGAATAGTAATCCCAGAACGCCTTGTCATTTCCTCTAAGAGATTCCTCGCTGCAAAGCTCCGGCTTCAGCTTGTAGGTTTTCTCAAATTCGCGTTCTTTTTTCTCCAGGGCGGAAATATGCCGGTTAAGGGTGGATATAAGGCGCTCACGCTTGCCTTTGGCGTCCGCAAGCCGCTGAGAGATCGTTTCTATGCTTAACATAAGCAGCTCCTTTCAAATTACCGAAAGTATAATAATTCTTTTTTCGGTAAGTGTTTTTAAATAATTAAAACAGGTTTTAGATTTATAAATCGGGTATTCTTTTTTCGACTACCCCATTTCTGGCAAAGAAAAACCGCAGCATTTTTCGTGCTGCGGAGAATAGTCCTGATAAAATGTGCAACTCTGGTATTTCGGAACAGATATCGCATTGCTTTTGCAAATTCTGGAGTTGGCTCCTGGGACAGGGAACGCTCAGCAGCGCATTTACTTTCAAAGCTGAGAACACCGGAATTGACGATAACACGGAATGTTTCAGCACGTTTGGTTTCGCTCCTGCGCCGGAGAAGATGAGAGATGTATACTCGGTTGTATCCGAAATCGCCCTCTCTGCGAACGTACTGCTGCTTGGCTATGTAGCCTTGCTCCGTAAGTTCCTTGTTGCAGGAAATGATCGTTCCGCGTGCCATTCCGGACAGCTCCTGTATCATTGAAAGGGACAGCAGGCAGCGTCCCACGGCACTAGCGTGTATGCAGTAAAGCATAAACAGCCTAAGACAGCTTTTAGGAAGTTCCACCGCGGATACCGGAACAAGAACATAATTTTTCGGCGCTGAAACGGCTTCTGAAAGGACGTAAGCGTTGCACTTCTGGCGATTGCTCTTGAAGCGCTGAATGCGCTCAGTTACTGCACCTATGGCGTACAGTTCATTGATTATTCTGGTTATATTCGTGAGCTTGGTGCGCTCAGCAATTCTTGCATTGGATATGACAGCAGTATCACTGCCGCCAGCCTGGGCTATCGAAGCCAGCAGAAACAGAACCTTTACAGCGCCGGCTGACAGGTTCTTGTTTATAAAGTCCGAATTCACCCGGACAAACTGTCTGTTCTGTTTCATGGCTTTTTGCTCCATATCTTTATTTTTCGGCTGATAAATCAGCTTCTTCAGCAGGGCTGTCTGCCCACTCGACAAAATCCTTGTCGAAAATCTCCTCATATCCGGCGGTCAGTGAGAACGGATCCGGCGCATAAGGCAGGCAAATTACATCATTGAGGTTGACGGAGAGCAGCTCACGGTTCTTCTCAACAGATGTTTCATCGGAAAAGTTGACAGCAACGGTGTAGTTCACCATGTTGAGGTCATTCTGGATATCATATATCATCGGCAGCTCGTTCCACGAAGTACCGCCTATGACATATATCTTGTCGAAGCCGGAAAAGTCCGTTGGCTTCTTGCTGCCAAAGTCATATATCTCAGCGTTGTAGACCTTTGCGGTATCAGTATCAGAACTGCAAAGGTCTATGCCGTTGATCGTGTAAATTCCGTCCTGCACCTTTGCTTCTTCATAGCAGGTTTCCATCATTTCGAGCTGCTCGGCTCCACGCCTGCTGGCGCATACGACCACGCTTTCACCGTCGCGGCTGCGGAAATACTCTGCCATGCGCAGTGCAAAGGACGTCGTGCCTATCCTGCTCTGCGCTCCCACGACCGCAATATGCAGGCTCGCCTGGGAATATCGCGGCTTCTCACTTTCTTTTTCGGCGATAAGAGCAGCTTCCCGTGCTTCAGCAAACGCGTCGAATGACTTGTCATACTTTCGCCACTTCTGCCTGGACAAGCCGGTGGTAAGGCACTCTTTGAGATCCTCCATCATCTTAGTGACGTTTGTCTTTTCGTCCACATCAGGGTAGTTGGCTACGATATTGTGTATACCCTTATGCACCAGCTTATCCAGGAAATCATCTCCCGGGAAGAAATGATCCGCATAGATGATTATGCTGTTGGGGTCTTTCTGGAGCGCAATGCCCTCACAGAGCGCAACTAAATCATCACCTTTTTCCAGGAATGCTGAAACATCGAGGACGTAGTGCGACTGGTACATATAGTTTTTGAGATCTGTCTTGATGAATAGTGCAAGCGACCATTCATCACCCGAAATTTCGCGGGGAGTTGCCCCTATTTCCGAGCATATCTTTCTCAGAATGCCGGCATTTTCTTTTCGGGAAATAAGTAACGGATTGGTCATGGTAATGGTTCCTTTCTTCTATTTACAGTTCCCATTCTTCGTCGGAAGATTCGGCAGCTTCGTATGCTATTTCAGAAAGTGAATTTCTGATAAGCTCTGATGAAGCGTCATTTGCGATTATTAATCCTTGCCAAATGGGTCCAATCAAACCTTTGTGGTTTATGTTATTTTTGCATTTTACTGCAACACCACCGTTAGCTACCCATTCTTCAAGGTTTTTGTTATAATCATCCCATAATATATCATCAGACTGAATGCCTCCCGGAATGTACTCTGACTTTGAAATACCGATTTTTGTAAATAATCGGTGTGCCTGATCTATTTCTGGGCAATATCTGTCAAGCCACTGATTTTTCTCATCGCAGCAATAAGGTGGCTCACCGTCTACTGTTGCCGATAGAATGAATAACTCACAGTCTTTCGAATAACGAGCAAGATCATTGATTGCCTGAACTGCCTGCTGAAAAGGTTGTAATCCACTAAAAAAGCCTTTTTCAAACATACGTTCAAGATATCCAACTTCATCATGGAAGCGTGCTAACGTCCCATCCATATCTACAAATATTCTCATAAAACCTCCCTTAATCCGGCTCGACTGCTTTGATAGTTTCAAACAGTTCATCGCTCATACCGGTGCGGAATGCCTTGAACCAAAGTCGGGGATTGGCAACTACGCCAATATCCTTTGCACTTGGTCCGCCATAGTAATGCGTCCCTTGCGGCGGATCAGGGGCAGCAGCTTCGCCAGACATGAAATAGGTCTTTATTCCGACGTGCGGAATGCATTCATCACGGTTAAGATGGTGACGCCAAAGTCCCTTGTCGTAAGTGTCGCTGTAATACCCATCATGCGAGTAACCGACAGTCAAATTCTCAAGGTCAACGGAACTGCCAATATCAAGGTCTTCAAATTTCACCTCGCTCAGGCAGGTAAATTCCAGAAAAAGAGTAATCGTGCTTCCGTGGCGTAACCCGTTTATTGTCGGGAAAGGAAAACCGTAATCATCTTCAAACTGGTCGGTATCAATTATGTATGCGATAGTGACTGCACTCTTGTTAAAGACTTTGGAATTGGTATCATTAGCGATATCCTGCTCGTCCATGTTCCACACATCATATATAAATGCATCCTGTATACAGCTTCCGCAGTTTAACAAATCTGCATGGATCGCTGTCTTGCCTGTCAACTCAAGCGTAATGCCTCTTTCAGGAACTCCCATATCCTTCGTGCCGTAGGTGTACTGGTGCAGCTCTGACACATCACCGCATTGCGACAGAATACCATTACCGCCCGGTGCAAGGTCTGAGCTGCTGACCGGAAGTTCGAAGAAGCCTTCGAAATATACGAACAGCGCGAGCTGAACCATGTTGTCCAGGGATATAGTCCACTCTTCCTGCGGTATTTCTGCTTCAGACAGAGCCATTTCTATAGCCATTTGGGACTGCTCGACATATTGTTCGAACTCCTCCTCAATGCCGAAAATATCCCTCCAAACGTCTGCACCAACAGTTTCAAGAGTGATAGACAGCTTATCAGCTGTTCGTTCCGTTTCAATCTTGGCGGCACCACTCATATTGGCATTTTCAATTATCGACTTGAGGTTAGACATCTGAAACAGGTTTAAGTTTATTGCCCCTCTGCCGTCAATCATACTACCCCATGAATTGTTGATGTATTCCTGAGCGTCTTCGGCAGTTTCGGGGATATCTCCAAGAGCCTGTTCCATTTGTGAATCAAGATCCGGCGCTTGATTTTGCGTGGTTTTGATAAGGTACTCACGCCCCTGGCGGACATTGTACATTGCCAGGAATTCCGGTAGATAAACTTCACCACCACCTATGCAGGTGTATTCCACCGTCTGGGTACTCCCGTCTGCCGCCGTCACAACAAGTGTCTGGCGGTCTGCCCTCTTGCCATCGTCCAATTCGACGTTCTCAAATGTATAGTTATATTTACTCATCTGTTCCATGGCGCGATGATATAAAAATACTTTCAGTTCTTCGCTGTACTCAGACAGATTATCTATTCCAGTATCATCAGTAAAACGAATGCTGCTGATATCCGAAAAAGAAAGGTCTGTGTCGAAATCAGAGATAAAGGAGTCAAATTCGTCCTGGGTCTTTATGGCACGGAGCTGTCCTGCGTAGTTGAGCATAATATCTTCGGCACGAGATATCTCATCATCGTCGTACAGAATGAGAGAGCTGCCGTCAAAGTTGTTGGCTATCGTGGCTTTGGAAAGGTTCACGGAGAATTCCGGCATGAAGTCGTATACTTCATCTTTCACGTTTGTGTTGATATCGGATTCTATTCCGTTAAACAGCTCGGAAATGCTTGTGCGATAGTAATTCCAGTGGTTCCTCAGATTGTTATTCTGTACGATTGCCAGAAGTCCGCTTATCAATGCTATAAAAGCAGTGAAAATAAACAGAATTATGCCAAGTGAATAGAAAACGACATGAAGAACAACTTCACGGACTTTATGGCTCTTTGCCGCCTGCGCGATCATCATTATTATTTTCGGATTTACTGCCATTGTAACCTCCAAAAGATAAGAGCAATCTTCAACGTCCTCCACCTCTGCCGAACATTTCAAGGCGTTCCTCGCTTAGCTCAAAACGGACGATAACAGCCTGATTGCCCACTTTCATCAGTGCCGTGCCGCGCTGACCGGAAGAAATGTACTCGCTCTGTGCGTCATTCAGGTCGAACAGCTCGGTTGTTTCCTTTAGCGACTTACCGTCCATTGAAAACAGCAGCTTGAATGTAGGCAAGTCAAGGACGGACTGCCCATAGAACTTAACTTCCGGGTCAAGGAAGTCGTTGGTGGACTGGGTACCCACGATAATGCTTCCTTCATACTTACGGGCGCGTTTCTCGGCATTTTTGAGGAACTCCAGCGACTGCGGACAACGTGGATCGATCATCGTCCAGCACTCGTCAGCCACCAGCATAATGCGCTCCTTACGGTTATGGGTAATCTGCTCCCAGCACCATGACAGCACATTGAAATACTGCGCCGCAAGAACTGTGCCGGACATCTGGATAAGTGACTTTGTATCGAGCACGATAAATCCGCTGGTGGGATTTATGGTCGTATAGCCGTTCCATAGCCGATGATCCGCGCCGTTGGCTGCTCCCTCGAGATATGTTTTCAAATCTTCATAATAAACGGTATTGTTGTCTTTGAGTTTTGCTTTTTCGGCAATAAGATTATAAAGGTCTGTCAGTGTCGGGAACTGATTGGCTGAATAACCGGACACGTCTGTATCCCAGCTTATACCAAACTTGTGGTACAGCTCTACAAGCGCCTGATCGAGCAATGCTCTCAGCCGGTCGTCCATTGAGGGAATGTAAAGCCGGAAGAACGTCTGGAGTGTTTTGAGATGTATGGCGAGATCGCCGATGCTATCGTTTTCCTGCGGCTCAGCGTTTTCATCGTCTGTATCCGGAGGTACCGGACGTATCTGAAGCGGATTGATAAGTCCACCTTTGCCGCCGGCAACGTCGATCCAATTGCCTTCGAACAGCGGATTATAGCACATATCCTTGTACTCGCTTTCCGGGTCAATGACGATTATCTTTGTGCCGCGAGCGTACTCAGAAGCGATGATGTGTTTTATCGCCGTTGATTTACCGGAACCTGATCCTCCCACGATTGTGATGTTGCTATTTGTCCTTGAAGAACCACGTTTCCAAAGGTCCAGCAAAATCAGACCGCCGCTGCTGTTCTTCCCAAGGTAAAACCCCTTACCGTCATTGAATCCGCCGGAGGAAAAAGGAAAACCTCCTACGAACGTACTCACCGGGAAGTACCTTGAGGAGGTTTCCTGTATGCGCTTTATCTGCGGATATGTGGGGGAAATCTGCTGATAGCCCTCGCGCTGAAGATTGGACAGAACGCGTATTTTACAGCCGAGTATACTTGCAACGTTCTTCACCCGGTCGCATCTGGAGTTATAATCCTCTTTGTCACGGGAAAGCACCATTATCGTAGTATTCCACTTCCCCATGACTTCGCCGTTCTGGTCCATCTTAGCCATTATCTTTTCCTGGTCGTCAGCAGCTTTCTGGCAGCGCTGACGTTCGCGAGGATCCTTTGTGCTTGCAGCCTGTCCACGGTACATTCGGATTTTCTTAGAGATTTCGTTTACCGCTTCACCATTATCAATGGGTTCGCTGTTTATGGAAACGATCGTGCCGGGGATATTGGTCAGCTTAGAAAGCCAGCCATAGTCGCACTCTGAGGGATAGTCCGTGATTGCGAAGATACAGCAGTAGTTTTCGCCGAGCCGGAGCCGGTTCATTTCGAAATCAATTCCGATCGGCGTAATGCTTGCCTGTAACGCAGTATTGACTGATATCTGTACTTCTGATTTTTTGTTGTTCATTCCATGACCTTTCTCAGCAGTATTTTTCCATGATAAAATCTATGGCTTCAACAATATCTTCCTTTGCTGCGCCAAAATCCAGAGCCGTCTGGAGCATTTCATCAAGTTTGGAAGCAATATTTTCCTTAACCGTTTTCGGCTGTTCGACAACTATGCTGCCCTTGATTGTAAGGCGGATAAATCCCTCTCTTTCAAGAGCCTGGTATGCAGCCTTGATTGGAGAATAGGATATAGCATACTTTTCCGAAAGTGATTTGTAGGACGGTAGTCTATCACCGGGTTTATAATCACCGAAACATATCTTGTTTCGGTAAAATTCATAAATCTGAGGAGATAAATCTTTCCCGGACTGTATATGTAATTCGCTCATTGACACACCTCCTTATCCTGCGGAGAGAACAGAAATAACGTCCTCAATATTTGCATTTTCGACGTGGACATACGCAGGATTGTTTACCAGGTTGCAGAGCTGAACTATTCCTTTCCTGTCGAGCAGTTCTGCCTTTATCCCACAGTCGGAATACTTTTTTGCTATGTCCTGTGCTGCCTGGGTCAGAGTGCGCTCATCAGAACGCTGAATGGTATCCCATATAGCGATATAATGCTGTCGCTCTAGGGATTCACCGGTCGCAACCATTTCAGCCAGTGATTCCATGTCGAATTTAAGCAGCTTTTTTCTGCCGCCAGTCGCGGCGTTATACAGCTCCTCATATTCGTTCAGAGGTGCGGAAATATCAACCGGACGGCTTACCGCGTCACTTTTGTAGGGACGTTTGATTGCCGAAAGAGAAGCAGAGAGTTCTCGACACAGGCGCTTCTGCTCCTGTCTGCTGTACAGTTCAAGGCAAAGCCCCTCGATCTTGATATAAGCGAATATGTAACCGTCAATCGTGTAAAGGCAATGCTCCCCGAGGTCTTTGGCATTCACGAATTCCTGGGCAGTTTTCTGGGCAAGACGTTCACGCTCGTCTTCCTCCTCTTCAGTGCGGCGAGTACGTTTTTGGTTCTCGCTGCGCTTAAACCAGTAAAGCACCCCTGCACACAGTACAAGGGTGATAATTGCTATTGCTATCTGCATTGTTTTTCCTTTCTGTAATTATTATTGTGTGATGGAGAATAAAAGCATAGAAAAAGAAAAGCACGGATTTGATGCCGTGCTTAATGTTGTATTGCCTTTCGCTCATTATTTCGACAAACAGTCAAAGGACTCTGGGCACAGTCAACAACAAGCTGTATGTTCTGCATTGCGCTTTCATAATGCAGATTGTCATCGGTTCTTTTATGGAATGAAAAAATACGGTCAAGCAATTTCATGAAAAATGATCCTCCGTAATGCACTTTAAGGTCGGGATAAGAATTGCTCTCATTTCATTGCTGCAAAGATCAACATTTACACCAATGTGCCTTAAGCGCGCATAAGCACCTACGTAATCGCCACTGCAAAGTTCGCGATGTAACTTCATGATTTGAAGGATGATTTGTTCGTTAAGCTGTCCGCCGTATTTTGTGCGACGAGTTTTTTGCAGTCTAAGTGTGGCAGTCACCAGCATTTTGTGGCATTGATGGTTGTCAGTGCAATGAATGGGCATGGCGCGAAACAGGCAAGTGTTGTTCTTCATATTATACACCATTTCCTTTCCATTGTCAAAACATAGCTCTCCACTGTGACTTTACGTCCAGCTTAAGGGATATTGGGGCAAGCTCCTGCCAGGCAAAACGATACGGAACCTTGATTGTAATGCTACCAGATACCGCATATTTCTTTGCGGTATCCGTGTCGGCAGGGGCAACACTCGGCGAATCCACATCAAAACTTATGGACACAATCTCGCATTGCATTATTTCGCCGTCGCTCATAGCTTTATTCAGATATGTTCGAATGTACTGCTCATTGGCTTTGTGCCTTTCCTCCCAGCGTGTTCCGTTGAAAGCATAGCTTGAAGCATGGCTCTCACGAATCGGTTGGTACATCTCAGAGTAATTCTCAACACACATCGAGATAATCGCATCCTCAAATTTGTCCCGGACAGCTGCTGCCTGAATGTTTATTCTGATTATCTCAAAAATAGCAACACCCATGAGCAGTATTACGATCATCAGTACGCTGAGAATTACATAAGAAAATCCTTTGTTGCTGAGTATTCTTTTTTTCAGTATTTTTATCATTTCCAGAACACCTCGCTGGTACCCTCGGCGGTAGCTGAGATAGTTATCGGTGTCGTACTGAAAACGAAAAAGCTGAAATCATAGGTGGTAGATACCGTCACCGTGAATGTGTTTCCAATCTGAATGTTGCCTGTCTTTGACCATGTAATGGTAGGATTGAGGTCGGGATGGGATTCGTTAAGGCGGTCAAGCCGTGTAGTTGTTTCTGTGCCGACACGACCGGCTATTTCAGCTTCGCGGCAAAGCTCGTTTGCATAGTTGTTGATCGTCATTTTCGTGATGAATACAGGTGCGATCTTAATGACTGCCACAAGCAATATCATCACAACCAGGACTGCAACAGAGATGTCGATATATCCCTCGCCACGAGTGGATCTGAGCCGTTTAAGAAGTTTTTTCATTACTGCCTCCTTATCCGAACAGAATTCCCATGTTGCTGATAAGCTCCCAGCCGAGTACTACAACATAGAGCAGCATCATGCACATCATCAGGAAGAACGACAGCCGATGAACTTTTGGCGGTATCTTCAGCGCAATGCTGCGGAGGTGCTGGCGCTGTAATTCCTCAAACCGAACGCTGAGTGTTTCCCAGTAAACTGCAGTATCATCACCGCGTATCATCTGAATGAATCCACGGCACACTTCTGACAGATTGGTGCTGCCGATACGCCCCTCAAATCTGGTGATTGCGGCTTCGTAGTTGCCGGTTCGCATATCCGCTATTGTTATCTCGATTTCCTCATTGAGATACGGTGAGAAATTGTCCTTATGCCGTTCCAGAATCGAGATTACATCGTGCGTCATCTGAATCTCCTGGGATATAGCGTATACAAGACGTGGCAGGTCGAACTCGATTTGTCTGCGCTTTTCCTTTATGCAGGAATCGACTTTCTGCTTTTCCTGAAAATATACAAGAATTCCCAGAGCGATAATCAGCAGCCCGAATATAGGCAGGAAGAAAAAGAACGGGACAGACAGCAGCATTATGCCGGCGGATTTCACCAGCGCCCTTGCTGTGAACAGTTCCGGTGACATAGCTATGTTTGCTATTTTCAGGCTGTCGGTAAGCTCCTTTTTCTTGAATTCGTTCAGGTGAATAAACCGTGATACAAACAGCGCAATATCGTTGTATGTATTTTTAAAGCCGGCTGCAGAGGGACGATTTCTCGAAGCGATAGACTTGATTGCATTAGTTGTACGCTTTGCCGGCACCTTTAACAGGATAAGAGCAAAGCAGTACAGTCCGCCTGCAAACACAAGGCTTATCACAGCGATTGCTGCGTAGAGTGCAATATTGTATATACTCATATCACATCACCTCTTGTACTGAATGGGCTGAGTGTACTTGTATGCCAGGATCACCGTCACGATCACGACTATTGCGACAATGGAATTGACCACCTGTCCGACAAAGGTGTCGGTAAGCACTTTGAACCAGTCTGAGTTGAGAAAGTACAGAATCGGGTAATTTGCCAGCAGGATAAACACCATCATAACGTGTTCGCGGCGTGGGCTCATCAGCATATTCCGAAGTTCCGCATTGATTATACGCACGTTCGATAGTTTTGTAGTGATTGGCTGAAGTGTCTTTTTCAGCGTAACATTATCCTGGCATTCAATAAGGCTGTCGCACCACTCATGGAATATCTCATTATTGATTTCTCCCTTGAGCTGCTCGATAGCCAGCTTTACATTGGAGTTGATGAGTTTCGTCTGGGTGAGGAACTTCCGGAAAGCCTGCTGAACCGGCGGATTGATGTAGTCAATGGACTGCTCCACAGCGTAGATGATATCATCATTGGACACATAGTTGGTCGTGATGATTGAAAGCGCCGTTTCCAGTTCTTCGGAGATACGCCGATTGTAGTTGGACAGCAGTACATTGACGTAAGCATACGGCAGTATCACGCATATACCCGAAAATATGGGTATAAGAAGCAGATTCTGAAGCAAAGCCGCCAGCAGAAATCCAGCGCAGATACCAATAAGAGAAACAGAAATCAGCAGAGAGAACTTGTTCTCAGAATGTGTGGCTATAAGCGCATTCTTGATATTCATGATGGCAGTCTGAAGCCGGTTCTGCTTTACCTTGCCCTGGGCTTTTGCTACACGATACTTTAAGCTGCGTTGCCGTGACATCAGCGACATAATGTCCTGTGTTATTATTTCAGGAGTTATGCCGAGCAGGATAACAATGCCGGCGGACATCATTAAAGCGCCGAAAAGATAAATTACTCTATCTACACTAGCAAGTTCTGATATATACTGTGACTTATAGCCGCCGATTTGTGACTTGCTGAGAACAGTATTATTGAACCTAGCCATGTCAGATTCTGATATGCTGTTATATGTACTGCCTACATAGCTTAACCATGTTGTTTTGGCTATGAGTTCGCTGCCGTCCGAAAAATATTGCATATCTGACGCAGCGGATATATTCGCATTTCCAGTGATGTCTATGGTATTAAACACTTTGGCATTAGTCTGAGCATTATACACCGTGACACGAAGCCCCTCTGTATCATTTAGCGGTAAACCACCATCTGTGTAGACACCCCAGTAATTGTTTGAAGTTCCGCCCTTAAAGTTGGTTCCGTCATCGTTGCCAAGATTTAGCCCTGCAAAAGCTGTTGTAGAACTAAATGCAAAAAGCAATAGTATAGAAGTAAGGCGTATAATTATTTTTTTGAATTTCAAATGAATCCTCCTATTCAAAAAGAATAGGTGCCTCACCGTGAAGCACCTATCTATTATATTCGGTTTTTAGTGGAGAATCTGCTCTCCCTCTCCATAAGTATAATCGCCATGTTTAGGAAACTCTTGAACGATGGTTTTTCCATCATTATTATAAGGCACCCATCTGAAGAAGAGAGAACCATCATACTGATATGTCTGACCAGTACTGTCTGTGAACTTGTCGCCATTATTGGGATTAGCCGGGAAGCCGTTAGCGTCGGTCTGTATCTCTGCCGGCTCCGTCTGCTTGGCAGGCTTGGTGGTGGTCGTGGCTGCGGTTGTGTACTGCGGCTCTGCTGTTACCTTCGGGAGATCAGTGCGTACTGTCTGGGCAGGTGTAGTTACCTGCGGCTTGTCGGTCGTGATGGTGACAGCCGGCTGTGCTGCCTTGGTTGTAGCCGGTGTGGTTTCCGGAGCAGTGGTTTCTTCTTTCGGTATATCAGGCTCGCTGATTTCCTCGGGTTCCGCGGTAGATTCATCGGTATCGTAACGGATATCAACTGTGTACCTGTTATCCATATCCTGTCCCTCGCCGCCGATGAGCGTAAGGTCAATGTCCTGCGCCTTGTTGGAGCAGCCGCCGACAAACAATGCTGTTGCAGAGATTATCATGGCAGCGGTCACGAGTTTGAGTGTAGTGTGTTTCATATTTAGATCCTCCTTAGTGTAGGCTATATTTCTTCTTGATTATATTATATCATAGAAACAAGCCTTTGTCAATTAGTTTGTGTATAAAACTTTCCACAAACCTATACAACGCCTTTTGTGCACATTGACGAACCCAAGATGTCAATTTGTTTTTCAGCACTCGGGCAATAAAAACAGGCGCATTGCTATGAACGCGCCTGAGTTTATTTATAGGGGTGCCTCACCGTGAGGCAGGGGTTTTAAGTGAATCACCATATTTATGAGCTGACTCATGGTGAGGCAGCATTACATATCAGGAGTGAGATCTTCGTCCTCTTCATCGTCCTGCTGTTCAGTGAAATCTATACCATCGATACATTGTTCATAGACAAATTCTTTTGCTTGTTCAAGGGTATCATTAGTATAGTAGTCACAGAGGATTTCATTGAATTTTTCAAGGCACTCATTTGGAACAGAAATTATTCCGCAGCCATTTTCAATCATGATCTTATTTGCCGCAAGCATTGAGTTCCTTTTATTTCCGTCCCAGAAAAGCTGGGATTTCATTCCCCAAAGCATTATTTCAATGCTTCGTTCAGTCGGATCGGGTATAGTTAGCAATCTCTGAATAGCAGACTGCACTTCGTCAGCTTTAGGTATAGGGGGGACGTAAGAGGTTCCCGAAATAAAAACATTGCCTGTTCGGAGTTTACCCCACATTAACGCTTCATCTCTTGCAACCTCAGAATGCAGATTACAAAGAAAATCCAGATTCATTGGCTTGCCGATACTGTCGAACACATACTGCCATGCGTGTTTAAGATTGGTGATTTTCAAGATGTCTTCAACATCAACGCCGTTGACTCTTGATTTTTCTATGATAGCATAAGTCTGTGGAAAAGTAACGTTTATGCCCTCAAGGCGTGCCGACTTCCAGATATAATCTACAATGTTACGCTTCGCCACAAATATGTTCTGCTCGACTGTCATGTGAAACTTTGGTTTATATTCCACGGAATCACTCCTTTCAATAATCATATTGTAAACAGTTTTTGATAGTTTGTCAAGTAATAGAATATAATAAAATATAATAAAAGCTGGTTTATTTCTATGAACCATCTTGAATCGCTTTGGAGGTGCCTCACCATGAGACACCTCATACTATTTCAAAGTCATACCTTGCAAATCCTTTTTCGGATATGATGGAACAAATTCCTCCACGTCTGCATTGGCAATCCGATACGCGATTGCATTTGTCACAGCAGCGAATTGCCTGTGGATTCTTCTTGACGCATTTTCTGGCAAGTCCATAATCCATTCTGCCCAGCAGCGGCTTCAGTTCCCGGAGCGTCCGGTTCTTCAGTTCCTTGACCGGGCAGATCAACTTTATCTTGCCGTCAGCTATAGCCCTTTCCATGACGCGTTTGTAATGCGTTGTCACTCTATAATGAATACCAGGCTGAAGCTTATCAAAAAGCTCGTTAAAATCTGCTTCAAAAAGGCGACCATATTCCGCTATTTGTTCACGAATGGGCATATTTCTGTATTTTTCATGTATTTCCTCAACCACACTTTTGTTGCGTATCCGCTGGCTGATTTTTGTGTATTTACCAAACCAATCGCATACACAAAGATAATCTGTTATATTGTGAGTATGTTTCATGATATAACATAAGCGGTATAACTCAAAAATGCTGATCGAAAAGAAAATTACAGCAATAAAATTCAGTATTATGTCCATGGGAACCTCTATTCTTTTGGAATTCTAACAAGAGACAGCATTGCTGCTATACCAGGAATATTGACTAGCAAAAAAGGCAGCCACATATAATATTCATAATAATTCAGCAGGTAAAAATTATAGAAGAAAAAGCATACTGAAAACAAAAAAATTACAATTACATTTATAATGAAATCTTTGTCTATGCTCGGTTTCACGATGGAAGATTGAATAGCAAGTTCGAACTTTTCAGACACGCTATAATTTCCGTATTTCAATTCGTGCTTAACCTCATACATCTTTATACGCCTGAGAATAAAGAAAGTTGGCTGTGTATACATAATACATAATACCACAACGGAGTAAAATTGTAAACCCCCGCCAAGCAGAATCAGTCCTGCTATTGCCGCGCCGCCGATAAGCAGCGAGATAGAATAATGAAGAAAAAAGACATGTGTAAGTCTTAACTCACGCAGCTTTTTGAAACAGTATATCATTTCGTCCTCCAAATAAACAGGTGCCTCACGGTGAAGCAGTGCTTTATTTATCATCGTGAAAAAGTGTGAGGTGCCTCACCGTGAGACACCTCATACTATTTCAAAGTCATACCTTGCAAATCCTTTTTCGGATATGATGGAACAAATTCCTCCACGTCTGCATTGGCAATCCGATACGCGATTGCATTTGTCACAGCAGCGAATTGCCTGTGGATTCTTCTTGACGCATTTTCTGGCAAGTCCATAATCCATTCTGCCCAGCAGCGGCTTCAGTTCCCGGAGCGTCCGGTTCTTCAGTTCCTTGACCGGGCAGATCAACTTTATCTTGCCGTCAGCTATAGCCCTTTCCATGACGCGTTTGTAATGCGTTGTCACTCTATAATGAATACCAGGCTGAAGCTTATCAAAAAGCTCGTTAAAATCTGCTTCAAAAAGGCGACCATATTCCGCTATTTGTTCACGAATGGGCATATTTCTGTATTTTTCGTGTATTTCCTCAACCACACTTTTGTTGCGTATCCGCTGGCTGATTTTCATGTATTTACCAAACCAGTTGCAAACGCACAGAAAATCCGTAACATTATATGTGTGACAAACGAGGTAGCCCAAGCATAATATGCCCACTCCTGCCAAAAAAGCAGAAAGGAACGAAACAACATAGAGAACTGTACTCATATTTTATCCTTTTATTTTATTTACGATAGATATTAAGGTTGCCATTCCAGGGACAATTAACAAGACAAGAGGAATTCCCAGAAGCTGATTTTCAAATATAATCATCAATCCATTGTAAGGGAAGAACATTGCAATCATTGTTAGAATTACAACCGTATAGATAATGAAATCTTTGTCTATGCTAGGTTTCACGATGGAAGATTGAATAGCAAGTCCGAACTTTTCAGACACGCTATAATTTCCGTATTTCAATTCGTGCTTTACCTCATACATCTTTATGCGCCTGAGAATAAAGAAAGTTGGCTGTGTATACATAATACATAATACCACAACGGAGTAAAATTGTAAACCCCCGCCAAGCAGAATCAGTCCTGCTATTGCCGCGCCGCCGATAAACAGCGAGATAGAATAATGAAGAAAAAAGATATGTGTAAGTCTTAACTCACGCAGCTTTTTGAAACAGTATATCATTTCGTCCTCCAAACAAACAGGTGCCTCACGGTGAGGCAGGTGATTATATTTCTGGTGTGAAGCTCACGCCTGCTCGACGATCGTGACGTATTCTTCAAGCTCGGTGAGTTCATATTCCACCAGCAGAGCTTTCATTGCTTCAGTGCTGCCTGAATTACGGTACTCATCAAAAGCTTCGCAGTATCTTTGCTTATCGGTACATTTTATATCGACAGGACGGTAGCCGCCTTTTAACAGTTCAAGGTTAAGAACAAGCCTGCCTGTTCGCCCGTTACCGTTACCAAACGGGTAGACCGTTTCAAAGCCAAGATGGAACTGTGCCATTCTGGCAAAGAAATCAATATCCGCTTTTCCGTAGTCACTGAGCAGCTTCATCATCTGGCGCTCAATATCATAAAGCTTTGATGTAGCGCTTGTGCTTCCTACCGCTGTTAAGGCATTGCGCCTGAACAAACCAGTTTTAAATCGGTCGTCTGTAAGAAAGTGAAGCATATTGATTTCAAATGTATCCAGCAATCTGTTATTATATTGCGACTGCGACATTTCAACAATATAATAAAAAGCGTCTTTGTGTCCGATGACTTCAAGCTGTTCTTTCAAAGAATGACCGGCGATTGCAATGCCATCTTTGATAATCAGAGCAGTTTCCTGGAGAGTGAGTGTACATCCCTCGAGTGCATTGGAATTGTATGTGTTCCGAATCGCAAATTCCTCAAGAAGTCTTTTTTCCTCACCATAATTCAGTGGCTGGAGCTGCGACAGCTTTTGGCGAAGCTCTTCAATTCTGCTAAGCTGGCTATATAAATCCATAAGAGTTTTCTCACTTTCATTAACTGTTGCCTCACCGTGAGACACCTCACATTTCGGCAGTGTTTTCCTTATCCTGCTTTTTCAGAATAAGTTCTCGTATCTGTTCCTTGCTCAGATCACCATGACCGAATACTGCCGCAGAGCATTCCGCCATTGCAGCACGGCTACTTTCCAGATTTTCTGACAGCAAACGCCCGACAGAACCGACCAGCTTTACAACACACCCTTGCTCCCAGGAAGTCCGAGAATCAAGATAATTCTGCACGTATTCATTCCCGGAGTTGGCAGCTCTCGTCAAGTATTCAGTGCCGGCTTCCGTGTCCCTTTCTGTGCCGGTCCCATTGCATAGCATTTTGCCCACAATAAATTCCGAAAGATGATTACCTTCGTCGGCAGCTTTTTTCAGCCACTTGAATGCTTCTTCGTAATCTATATCCGTTCCATAGCCGTCATAAAACATTCTGCCTATCCGGTAGTGAACATACGCCTTTTGCCTGGTTCGTGGTTCGATCTCCAGAAAGCCGTTCAGTGCTTCACGGTAGATTTCAAAAGCGTTACCCTGACACAGACTTCTACGGCAGAGGTCTGCAATTTCATACTTGGCAAGGATATTTCCTTTGTCGGCTTCTTTGGAGAATAATTCCAGTGCTCTGTCGTAATCCTTATCCTTTACAGCATTTCTGGCTTCTCTTATTGCAAATGAGCTGATATACAGCTTTCGTGACACAGGTGCCTCACCGTGAGGCAGGTCATTATTGGGATCAGGCTTAGGGTTTCTATCAATGCTCTGGTCTGAATCAGGCTTATCATTGAAAAACGGAGGTGCCTCATCGTGATGCACCTCTGCTTCATCTGTAATTGAATCAAAGTTTGGAACATCAGTGTACTGCCATTCATCAAAGTGACCTGCCATTTTCTCAGCTTTTATGATGCGGAGGATTTCATTACCTACAGCATATTCAACTTTATCATTGACTTGTTTCATGTAAGAGGTTATTTGGAAATTACCATATACAGATTCCTCGCTGTGAAGCAGCTGATTATACATAAAGCGAAGCTCGCATATTTCATCATACTGAGTCTTGAATATTGTATTATTATCAATTATATAATGCGTAAGTTCATCAAGTTTTCGTGTCACCTCTGGATGTGTATAATTAATTATTTTGTATTTCAACTGACCTTTTGGAGGAAGAGCGCGGTAAATCTGATATAGTGCTGCATATATGTTAGAAGTATAATTATCAGAAGCACCGTTAATGACATTTTGAATTGTATATTCACCAATTTGCTTTCTCATGCTGCGTCGCATAATTTCTTCCTTATTATATATTTCGGTAAACAGTTCCCGATAAGTGCTTCTTATTGCGTCAATTCGTATCTTGTCGCAAATAAGAGGATCAACTTTGTTTATCAGAACCTGCTGCTGTATATCCCACCACATAATATGTACATGAGGCTGTCCCTCTTTAAGGTGAACTGCGGCAAGATATTCAATATTTTCAATCTTCATATTCATGCCGTTTGCTATGTCGCTAATGTGATACTTAACCCAGTTTTCCCAATCGTCCAGAGTGTTCAATCCAGCTTCAGCTGCACTTTCGGGAGTAAAGGAGAATATGCTATGAAATACATTCCGATGTGGTGTAGAAATTTTACGAACATATTTCTGCATTTCGACCGTGCTGTAACTATCAGAGAATTTCCCGTTGATTACTCCAAAAAGACCATTTTCCGGTTCAGTAAACATTTCCTCCGAAGCACTGTCTATATCCTCATCGTACTTAGATTTTTCTTGATTCTTGCTCTGAACATCATAAGTAATAAGATTGTCGTTTTCGGCTTTCCTAACTTTTTTGTCAATGAGTCTGGCAGCGTGTTCACGTTCACCCATGTATTTAACAAGATTAGTTTCGTGAGATGTTTTTAGGACGTGCTCACGCTCACCGATATACTTGACATAATGCGAGTTGCGTGACGCAGAGAATTTGCGCCCGTTATCACCAACGTGTTGTTGCTTGTAAATTATCTTTGGCATGATATCATCTCACTTTCATTAGGTGCCTCACGGTGAGGCATCTAAACATAGACCGCAGCAGGCTACCGCTGCGGTCAAAGAGCTACCTTTTCCGGGTTAGTTAAAAGGGAACAATATTTTGCGAAAAAGACAAAAATATGTTGTCAGCGTTCCAAAGGAACCTACAAGAATTGCAACTGGGCGAAGGTGATTTGCTATTTCAATAAGAGTAGAATATAGCTCTATTCCTACTTCTGATTCATTTGTAAGCGATTCTATGATTGTAGGAAGAAAATTCCCCAAAGTTGCAAAGGCTGCAAATCCCAGACCAATCAGAAAAATATGAACTATGTCTTTTGAAGGTGCAAATTCATGTCTTTTCATAGACCTTTTTTTCTTTTTGGCAGCTTTCAGAAATTCGTTCATGAACTTTTCTCGCGTATCGGCGTCCGCATTTTCTATTCCCTCAAGCAGTTCGGTCATGCAAATGTTGAGGTCTGGCTTTGCAACGACAGCGGGAGCATTTTCAGCATGAACGACAGCTACATCGATGTCAGCCGCTTGATTCGGAGCAGGAGGTTCGTAAGCTATGTGTTCGGGAGTGTAGCTAGGCAATTTTTCAGACGAAGCAGTAAGTGAGCTGCGCTGAATACTTTCTTCTTCGTCCATCAGATGGGTAGGAGTGTATTCACGTCCCTGAAACGGTTTTGTAAGATTAACAGACATTTTATACCTCTTTCTGTGCAGTAAAGAACGATTTGATTTTCCTCTTTCAGTCTTGATATATAACACGGCGATGGGCGGCGAAAGAGAAAATACCGCCCTGTTGGAATCTACTCATGCCGTGTGTTAAAGCCTCCGTAGGGCGTTTATATCAACAATTGACTTTAGTATCTCTGGTACTATCGCAATGGAACAGAAAATATGTATGATAAACATGGGTATGCTCTGTATCAGTTCATGTGCAAGATTAAAGTCAGAGTCAAAAAGTTCAATATCCGGTCTTTCGGAAACCACAGGTTCTGTTCGCTTTGTTGGTAAGCCATTTTGATCCAGATGTACCATTAGATATGTGCTCCAGCCTGAGCGCATAACGTCATAGAGCACATGATTAGTATTATTGACTACCATTGTGATTTTTCTATCTTCTGAAATCTCTACGACCGTATAATTGTCTTGATATGGATCACCAACATATATTTGACTTTTTTGCACAATAAACAATATTACATGAGTCCAAAGTATGCTAGATGCAATATTCAAAACAATTTCAAATAATACCACAAAAACAGGAAATGCTACCTTGTCTATTTTACCTATTATTGAATGCTTCATTGTTATTTTCCTCCTCCATAATACAGGTGCCTCACCGTGATGCACCTGTTCATTTTATTTATCGCTCGGGGTATCCAAATCAGCATTGAGCCATTCATGAGCTTCCGCAAGATACTCGGCGTCAGACTTTGGTTTAGTTCGAGTTATGCGGCAGGACTGTCGGAGTGCGTTGGCAAGTATTTCTTCCGGAGTAGCCTGGTCAATGTAGTTCTCGGCGAGTACTGCCACATTGCACTGTAACGCTGCGGACGATACTCTTGTTGTAACCGCCTGCATTTTTATCAGTCGATCCATATACTGCTTCATCGTGACAGCCAGGGTATTTTCGATTTCCTCGCGAATAAAACGTCGGATGGTATCTTGTTCCTCTGTAAACATCGTAAGTGACAACCCCCTTTCAAGCAAATAACGAATAGCTTCAGCTACAGTTATATTTTTACTCGAAGCAAAAATTTGTAGTTCTTCAAGCATTCCAGGAGTTAAGCAGATTGAACGTTTGATATTTTGTGCCATGTAATGCCTCCAAATTAATAGAACATCAGGTTATATAGAGTTATTCCTTTAGATTCGGGTAATATCGTGTATATGCTGATAAATGAATTAAAAGTAACCGTCGTACAGAACGTGCATGAGGAAAAGATAGAATATCGTTCCGTAATCCGCGGGGTTGCAGCCAGGTCCCTCCTGCGCAAGGAAAAGCTGATTCTCCGGAATAACGTCACGGGAGTTGATGTGTTCGGGGCGAACAATCATTATTCTTCCGGTAAAGTCGGAAATATTGCCCTTTTCAACATAGATATCGCCATACAGATATTTATCTGTAATTTCTTTGATTTCATCTTCGTGATCATCTATGTATCCTTGCATATCTTCATCATAGCCGTACCCGAAATCATCCCGATACTTTTCAGCCATATCTGTGATTATGCTTTCCATGCCCGACCAATCCGGAAGAACGCCGCGTTCGCTAAGCAGTTCTTTAAAGCGTCCCTCGACATTCTGCTGCTCGACCATGTTCCATACGCCGTTGCGTTCCTCTTCGGTCAGTTCAAATTGCATATTCTGACCGTTGACGGTTCGGATGATCGAGCCTATTTTCGGCGTAGGCTCTTCAAAGCGAGTGTGCTGATTTACGTCAGAGAGTGCACGGGAATACAGATCGTGGTATGCGGACACAAGATTGCTTTGTGAATCGTTTGATGTGAAATAGTGCCCCTGTATCGTTGATAGACCGCCGTCATGATTGCCGTTGTACCATGTAGCATAATAGCTCGGCATATTCTTGTTCTGACCGAGGAGGAATTCAGCGTAAGGGGTTTTAACCGTCTGAATTATGCGGTAGCCTTCGACCTCGCGTTCTTTACTCCTGTTCATTTCCATGAAAGTGAATCTAACCTCTTCCGCTACACTATCAAGAAGAGCAGGGTGAGCATTTTCAAATACTCGGTCAGCAATTTTTCTGAGTTCCTCTGCATTGGGATAATTAACGAGGAATTTTTTTGCCCATTCCTTATTAGCGAT
>ENA-UPSY01000083-UPSY01000083.1-human-gut-metagenome-genome-assembly--contig:-NODE-83-length-98450-cov-26.523670_pt1 | contig 98450 bp, 79 predicted proteins | sample MGYA00250044_ERZ773365 | MGnify/ENA primary metagenome ERZ773365 (study PRJEB29103, sample SAMN06111932) | human gut metagenome | biome: human gut; feature: ankylosing spondylitis patient; material... | reverse complement strand
GGGCAGACCGCTTTGGGCAAGACCAGCACCTATCTCAACTACATGAAAGACAGCGTGCGTCCTGTTGTGATCGCTGTGCCGACTCATGAACTGAAACAGCAGATATTCTATGATGCGAATTTGCATGGAATCGAAGCAATCTGTGCTACGCCGGATATTGCCACATACGGCATTTCAGAGGACGTGACCGAGGAGATGCAGGATTTTTACGACATCGGAGCAGGTGCGTATGCACTGCGGTTTCTGGCGGAAACGCTACAGCATATGGGAAAAGATAACCCGGATTATGCGAAAATCTCCCGGTTTTTGAAGGACTGCAAAAGCACTGCCAGATTTCAGGGGCATATCATCACCACCCATGCCAAGCTGCTGCATCTGCCGAAGGAGGTATTTCAAACCCATGATGTGATCTTGGATGAGGACATTTTCCGGACGATTTTCCGCACGGAGTCTGTTTCGATGCAGGCCCTAAAAAAGATGACTGGCAGTCGGTATCTTCCGGACTCGGTAAAAAGCCGCCTGAACGGAATCTGCCTGAAACGGGGTTATCATCAGATGGACGAGTTTGCGGTGGAGCTGGAGGAAAAACAGCTGCGGAAGATACGCCATTTTGGGGTGAATCTATACGGTCTGCTGTGTGCAAAGTACATCCATGCGGACAGAGAACGGGTGACCTTTCTGATCGAAGAACCGCTGCCGGACTGCAAGATGGTGATGCTTTCGGCAACGGTTTGCCGGGAACTGTATCAAAAGGTTTACCCCAATCGGGCAATTGACTTTCACGAATGCCCAAAGGCGAAATACAAGGGGCAGATTTTCCAGTACACCGATTCCAGCTACAGCCGATATGCTTTTCAGAATGATTATGACAAGATTCGCCTGCTCAAAGAGTTGTGCAGAGATACCACAGTTATCACCTTTAAGGACATTGAAAAAGAGTTCATCACACACTATCACTTCGGCAATGTGGAGGGCATCAATGCACTGAAAGGAAAAGATCTGTCTGTTGTGGGACTGCCCAATCTGGACGAGGTAGTGTATGGCTTGTATGCGATGCGTGCAGGGGCAAGTCTGGCAAAAGTGCATATGTACCCGCAGAGAATCACCTATCAGAACAAGTCGTTTTTCCTCAACACCTACAAGGACGAAACGCTCCGGATGGTGCAGACCTGGCTGCTGTCCTCCCAGCTGGAACAGGCGGTGGGACGTGCGAGACTGCTGCGGGAGAACTGCCGGGTATTTGTCTATGCCGGATTCCCGGTGGAACAGGCAAAATATATAGACCGCTTATGTGTCCAAAAAACGGAATAAACCGGAAAAATCCAATATGGAGCTGTGCAGGCAAAAATAACGGAGCTATGGCTTGAAATCTTTTACAAACGGCCTAACATAGAGATAAAAAAAGCAGGAAAATACGAGAAAATGCGGAAAGGAGTCCTGTAACATGGAAAATGAGATCATGAAGTTTGAGGAGGTCATGGAGTTTCTCAGCGTTGGAAAAAATACATTGTACGCACTCCTGAACAGCGGTGAGATTCAGGCGTTTCGGATCGGGAAGGTCTGGAAAATACCGAGAAAGTCAGTGACGGCGTATGTGGAGGGGAAGCTTGCAGGGAAGGACTGAAAAAGGCAGAGCATTTTGTATGCTCTGCCTGTGATGGATGATGCTATTTGAATGTTCCGCGTTCCATGTACATTTTTGTTTGCAATTAAGTTTTTTAGAGTTTCCAGTACCAGGTGAATTGTATTTCAAGTAAAAATGCAGTTGTAATTGCTCTGGCGATATGGTATAATAGAAGTAACAAAAATCTACACACGAACACGAGGTGAAAAACATGGAACGATACTTCAACATCACCGGATGCTGTAATCCGCAGGAGCATTACATGGTCAATCTGGACAGTCGCCTTGTACGAATAAAGGAAATGGTGGACAAAGGGCAGTACTTCTGTATCAATCGAGGACGGCAGTATGGGAAAACCACACTTTTGGATGCACTGCAAAGCTATCTGCGAAATGACTATACGGTGATTTCTATGGATTTTCAGTCACAGATGAGTGTTGCAACATTTGAGAATGAAAAAACTTTTTCCAAGGCTTTCATTGACGCTTTTGTGGAAACTGCGATGTTTTCTGACGAAACTGCATTGATGGAAATTGCGAAGAGAGAACTGACTTCTGTTACAAATTTGGTGGAGTTGTTCCGCAAGCTTAGTGTTGTCTGCAAATTGAATGACAAGAAGATCGTGCTGATGATCGATGAGGTAGACAGTGCTAGCAATAATCAGGTGTTTCTGGACTTTTTGTCGCAGCTCAGAGGCTATTATCTGATTCGCAACAAACGTCCAACCTTCCAATCGGTTATTTTGGCAGGTGTTCACGATATCCGAAATCTTCGTCAGAAAATCCGTCCAGATGCAGAACATAAGCATAACAGTCCATGGAATATTGCCTCTGCCTTTGAAATCGATATGAGTTTTAACGTGCATGACATTGCCGGAATGCTCACAGAATACGAGAATGACCATCATACTGGAATGGACATACAGAAATTGTCCCAGTTGATCTACGATTATACTTCTGGTTATCCGGTGCTGGTTTCGATGATTTGCAAGCATATGGATGAGAGTGGAAATTGGGATAATTTATCCTTTGAAAATGCGGTCAAGTATCTTGTGAAAGAGAAAAATCCTCTGATAGAATCGCTGATCAACAAACTGGAAGACGACAAAAACCTGAGAAATCTACTGTACAATGTCTTGTTTTTGGGGCAGAAGATCTCTTATAATATCGACAATGTTGTGATTGAAAATGCTGCAATGTATGGCTTTATTTCCAACAAGAATGACTGTGTTTCTGTTGCAAATCGTATCTTTGAAACTAGAATTTATAACTGGTTTATTTCACAGGAGGCAACTGATAGCCGGATGTATTCCGAGGGTGTCAACGACAAAAACCAGTTTATTCAGGGTAATCAACTGAACATGGAAAAGATTCTGGAGAAGTTTATCCTCCACTTCAACGACATCTACGGCAGTCAGCCAGATAAGTTCAAGGAAGAGGACGGCAGAAAGCTGTTTTTACTGTACCTGCGACCGATTATCAACGGCACGGGCAATTACTACATTGAGGCACAAACTCGTGACCAGAAACGGACAGATGTCATTGTGGACTATCTGGGAAAACAGTATATCGTGGAACTGAAGATCTGGCGTGGTGAGGAATATAACACCGAGGGTGAAAAGCAAATTGCTGAGTATCTGGACTACTATCATCTTGATAAAGGGTATCTGTTAAGTTTTAACTTTAACAAAAACAAGCAGCCTGGTATGAAAATTATTCAAGTGAATGGAAAGACGGTTGTTGAGGCTGTGGTGTGAAAACAGAAATGATTTATGGAGCAGGTGTAAAAGCCTGCTCTTTTGGCATATGCTGATGGTTTGACGGTCAGATCACGTTATTTCGGCATGAGTTTAATAGTTCTAAAAGCGGAAGCCCTATGCTTTCAACAGAATTTATATTTGAATATAATTAAAACAGAATAGAAGAAAAAAGCTTTCGCAAAAGTCAATCTTTTGCGATACACGGGACAAATTTTTACACCAACAGCTGCAAACGATCCATCAGCAGAGCCTTTTGTGCAAAGGAAGAGTGTACATATTTATTCAGTGTTGTCCTCTTGCCAAATAGTAACACACTTTCGCGTGGTGTGTAAACAACGTAAATACGCCTTAAAATAGGCTTCTCTTGTCCTTCAGTGGTTCATCGAGCAGTTTGTAGTTGATGTAGATCTCACGGGGCTGCCCCTCGACATAGGCATCAAGGGTGATATACTCGATCAGCTTCAGGCACATCTCACGGGTAAGCTCCTGCACATCGGTGTATTTTCTCAGACGCTCCATGAATAGAGCCACATCTTCTTCGTCTTGCCTGATCGTTGTGAACTTTTCTTCAAGGCTAGCAACTTCTGTGGACAGCTCTTTCTGCTCTGCTTCATATTTTGCTATCAGCTTCATCGCTACGTCCTCTGACACCTTTCCGAGGACTTTGTCCTTAAATGTTCTGAATCAGGGTGTCAAGCTCCTGCAAGCGAAATCTGCCCTCTGTGAGTTTCTTGGTGTCCACGGAATACTGCTCTTCGTGGTGCTTCGCCTTGCGTGCAAGAAACTCTGCTTTAGCCTTTTCTTCGTCCTCCACCACAAGCTGTGCAAGGCTGCGAATATCTTCAAGCACGATAGCATCCATATCCTGCATTTTGATGTAATGGCTGGGACAGTAACGCTTTCCGAACTTCATGTAGGAAGTGCAATTATAGAAGTGCAGTTATAATTGTGGCGAAGATACTTTCTCGGCTTTTTCTTGCTGCCATTCGTGGTGTTGTTCCACGCAAGGCGGACTTTGTTTCTGCAGTCCTGACAGTAGATCAAACCGCTGAGATTGGCAACATATCCACTGCTGTTACGCTTGCCCTGCGACACCGACTGCTCCATTTCACGCACCCTGTCCCAAAGCTCCTGAGAAACAATAGGCTCGTGCGTATTCTTCACAACGATCATATCGTCCTCATCGTTCTTGATGACCTTATGATTCTTATAGCTGACCGTTCTTGTGCGGAGCTGAACAAGATGTCCGAGGTAGGTGTAGTTGTGAAGTATCTGCCTTACCGTTTCGGGACTCCACAAATGCCTTGTACGGCGAGGATTTGGCTTGCCGAGCTTTGCATAGTAGTAATCTGAGGGAATTGGTACGCCGTCCTCATTGAGCTTATCAGCGATGTGGTGCGGACTGATTCCGCTTGCCCGCATCTCAAAGATGTTTCGGACAATAGGCGCGGCATCGGGATCAATCACAGGCAGGTGATTCGGATCATCGCCTTTCGTGTACCCGAACGGAGCGCAGGTCGTGCGGTACTTGCCTGCCTTTGCGTTGGCTTCGATAACTGCCTTGATCTTTTACTCGTAGAAGCGGCGTGCCACTCATTGAACAAGTTGACGATAGGCATCATGTCAAGTGCTGAGGTATCCTTGCTTGCCGTATCCACATTATCGTTAAGTGCGATGAAGCGGATATTATAACTCGGAAAAATGTAATCCACATATCTGCCGACTTCGATATAATTACGACCGAAACGGCTGAGGTCTTTGCAGATGATAAGATTTATCTTTCCCGACTGAGCATCGGACAGCAATCTCTGCACCGCAGGTCTGTCGAAGTCCGTACCGCTCCAACCGTCATCGACGTAGGTATCAACGAGATTCCAACCTTGTTCCTTGACATACTTTGTGAGGATAAGTTTCTGGTTTTCTATTGACAGGGATTCGCCGGCTCTCATATCCTCCTGCGAGAGGCGGACGTAGATTCCTGCATTGTAAATGGTCTGCTTTGCCATTATAACTCCTTTCAAATCAAAGCAGTACCATACCGACATCTTCAGTATAGCGCAAAATGCCGGTATAGTCAATGCCTTGCCGACAAAATTACGCCAGTGTTTCTTTTACGGCTCTTTCAAAGGCGAGCCTGCCGATCACTTCGTCGATATTTTTCTCTCCGACGAAGCGGCTGTGAACGATGTACTTCTTCCCGTCGATCTCATATTCCGAGACACGCTCAGGGAAGTCCTTGTACTTCTCGTTCAGCTCAAACATCTTTCCTGCCTTTTCTCTTTCTATGGCAGTATCATTTTTATTCATAGCGAATTTTACTCCTTTAGCTTCTCTGTCTCTATGCTTTAGAGTTGAGGGCTTCGCTTTCTGTCTTTCACCCTCATAATAGCCGTAAGGTCGGCTCAGTGTTTTGAGCCGACTGAGTATTTTACGGCTACACTTTTTGTTACCGGATAGTTTTAATCCTCATAGGGATTCGTTTTATCCGTAAAGCTCATTTGCTGTCCGAAGTCAGCGGGAAGATCGGCGGTATCGGTTTTCTCATTTTCAGCATTTCCGCCGCCGACCAGTTTCAGCAGCTCGTCATCGGACAGACCGCTTGCACGGAGTTTCTGCAACAGCAAATGTTCCGAGGTAATGATCTCGTCAAGCTCACGGGGCTTGCAGTTGTACTCCTCCGCCATAGCCAGACGGGAAACTTCTTTCAGCTTGTCCTCCAGCGTTTTCTTTTTCGCAGTATCGCTTGCGATACGCTTTTCCAAACCTTTGATTTTCTCGATGAGCTGATCTCTTTTCTCTGTATAGATGCTCATAGAAAAATCACAACCTTTCTTTTGTGTTATTAGCAGGCAGAGTCGAGTGACCGAAGCTCACCTGCCATGATCCAATTATAGCGCGCTCTACATCTGAAATACAAGCCGCATTGCGCACAAACTTTTGTTCATACTTTGTCAACAAATGCCGGGGGATTTTGCAATTCAAAAATCTGAAATCACGCTATTACGCCGTTTACGCTATCCTGTCATTTTAACGAACATAAAGAATCTGAAATTTATTATTGACGTGATCGGGAAAGTGCGCTATATTGATTATGGGGAGCGACGATATAGAGAAAGTCGCACAGCTCCAATTCTCGAAATCGAGAAAAACGACCGAGCTGAAATGCTCGGAAATGACATTCGCCCCACAGGGGCGAAACTCTACCAGCAAGCACGGTGAAGTGTGGGCGCAAAAAGCGACTCCACACACTTCACAAGGCTTGGCAGAGGGCGCTGCCCCTACGACCCCGAATTGAGAAAAATAAAAAGGAGAACAAGAGAAATGAAAGATGAAAAGAAGCGTACATTGTACCTTAAAGTACGTGTCAGCCCCGAGGAAATGGCTGCTATCAAGAAGAAGTTTGCTAACAGCGGTATGAGCAGTCTCAGTGGATTTGTAAGAGCCATGATCTTCGAGGGTTACATCGTCCATATCGATGAGAACGAGCTAAAACGGCTCACTGTACTTGCGAATAATATCGCAAACAATATCAACCAAATTGCCCACCGTGCAAATGTCACGAACAAGGTTTACAAGGAAGATATTGAGGAGATCAAGGAGCTTGGCGATAAGCTCTGGCGTCCGCTGATGTTTCTGCAAACAAAGGTGGCTCAGCTAAAGCATTGAGCAGAATATTAAAATCGCCGTCAGGATAATTCCCGACGGCGATGAAATACGATATGTGCGCTATGTACCGGACTGGCTTTTGAAATTGCTGCGCACTTCACAAAAAAGGTTACAATCACTCCGCAGAGCTGGACTCCGGAAGAATTATGGTATATACTGTATCTACAATATTGATTTGGAGGTAACGGTTATGTTGAAAACACCTGAATTGGCAATGCCGAGATCACGCAAGGTCACGACTGTCTGTAACGGCAAGCGTGAGGTCTGGAATGACTATGAAGAAGCCAAGTCATATTTCCTTGAACTCATGATGTCTACAGATGGCGAGGAACATGAACGTGCGGAGTGCGTTTATATTCAGCTCATGCACGGGCTGGAGGAGTGTTCGGACGAGGACTAATAAGCAAAAGAGCGAACTGTCATCTTGGACAGTTCGCTCTAATCATTATGTGTGAGTCTGAATAATAAGCTGTGTAAATGTCAATAATCTCCACAGAGAAATTTGGAGGTAAATTGGTATGAAAAACAGAAATCACGGATTAAGCGAAAAGGAAATAGAGCTTGTGAAGCTGCTTATGGCAGACTGTGAAAGCACAGGAGATATTCAGGCAAAGCTGAAAAAGTTGTTTGCAGGAACGATTGAGCAGATGCTTGAAGCTGAGATGGACGAACATCTCGGATATGAGAAAAACTCTGTTCTCGGCAACAATTCCGGCAACAGCAGAAACGGTTATGGCAAGAAAACTATCACCAGCGATTACGGCGAATGCGAAATATTCGTACCCCGTGACCGCAATGGTGAATTTGAGCCTAAAGTCATCGAAAAAAGACAGACTCACACAGATGAAATTGAACAGAAAATCATGGCAATGTACGCAAAAGGAATGTCTCAGCGTGACATTGAAGATACCCTAAGAGAAATCTATGGTGCAGAAATTTCTCAGGGACTTGTTTCACGCATAACCGACAAAATTCTTCCTGAGGTAAATGACTGGCAGAACCGTCCTCTTGACAAAATATACCCCGTAGTTTTCTTTGACGGAATTGTTTTCAATTCAAGAAAAGACAACAAGATCATCAGCAAATGCGTGTACTCCGTGCTTGGCATAAACATGGAGGGACAGAAAGAGATACTCGGGACATGGATATCCGAAAATGAATCCGCAAGCTTCTACGCAAGTATATGCTCAGACCTGAAAAACCGCGGTGTTACGGATATTTTCATAGCTTGTCACGATAATCTGACTGGACTTTGTGATGTAATAAATGCAATATTTCCAAGGGCAAAAAATCAGCTCTGTATCGTTCATCAGATCAGAAACAGCTGCAAATTTGTGCCATACAAAGACAGAAAAGCAGTGTGTGCAGACCTCAAGAAGATCTATGGTGCGGTCAATCTTGATGATGCAGAATATGCAAAGGAAGAGTTCCGTGAAAAATGGAATAAAAAGTATCCCAACATCTTAAAATCAGGGGACAAAAATTGGTCAGAACTGACTACTTTCTTTGAATACCCGCAAGAGATACGGAAGATAATATATACAACGAATGCAGTCGAAAGCTACCACAGAATGGTCAGAAAATTCACCAAATCCAAGGCGATTTTTCCGACTGATGATTCGATCAGAAAAATCATTTATATGAGCGTAAAAGAGATCTCAAAGAAGTGGACAATGCCTGTTCGTGACTGGGGACTTGCGTATTCCCAGCTTGCGATTTTCTTTGAGGACAGGTTTGCAGCCTGACGGCTGATGAGGGTTCCACCCTCAAACTCCCGAGGTTTATCCGCTTTGGGAATATCCAGTGAAGATAAAGAAAAGCAGCAACATTTCTGTCACTGCTCTTCACCGTTTTATTCCGCAGCCTGCGTCGGGGCGCCCCTCAGCGTTGCCCTGTTTGGACTGCATCTTTAGTATGTTCAGAATTTTGGCGATTATTGCGTTTACACGGTTATTTTTTCATACCCTTATGTGTTGAGCAATAAGCTTAGAACTCCTAATCACCATTTTACATCTAATCGTCGATATGTAAGCTCCTGTTTTTCAAGAAATGATGAAGGAAGTGCATCATAACATTTTCCTTTACTATTGTATCTTTTGCTACCAAGCATAATATAGCAAACATCAATCGCTCTTGTGACACCTACATAATGAAGATTTAAATTCTGTAGTTTTTCTTCTTCACTTCCGTATTCATTTGATAAAACCCACTTATACATATCCATGTGAAAGACAATATTGAATTCCAAACCTTTGGATTTATGCAAAGTCATGATATTGACTTCATCGTTGGCAGCCGGAAAATAGTTTGATAGCATTTCCACACTTGAAAGAACTGTTTGTAGATTTGCAATAGCAGTTTTATTCCGTTTGGTTGGGTATATTAATTCTGCAAACGCAATCATTTTCTCCGCAGCTGTGTAGAATTCTTTTGCGTTTGTAGAAAAAATGTCGTCAATTATACTTAATGCTTGTTTATATTTATGAGGTTCAATTTCTTCTGAAAAGTATTTTTCCACATAATCAGCAGAAAAAATCTTTTCTTCAAAATGAGATATAAGAATATCTCTAAATAACCGCCCCCATTCGGAAGTGTCTTTGTCTATTACAGTTTCGTTGTAAACCTTGTGATGTGTTTTTAGATAACTGTCAATTCTATGAATTGTAGAATTTCCCCTACACAAAATCGCAATTTGATTATTGTTGGCTACGTTATATTTGGTCTTAATGGCTTCGATATATTGATCAATGCGTTGACATATAATTTCTTCATCACCATCGACAGATACACTAAATACTCGTTTTTCAGTTGGAACAGTTTTAGATGCATCAAACAGGCAAAGTGAATATTCTGATATGCTTGGATGGCAACGATGATTTTTGTTAAGATGAAACACCGTATAATTGCTTTTGGACATCAGTGATAATAGATATTTTGGGAATCTATTTGAAAATCCATAAATAGCCTGATTTATATCACCAACAGCAATACCTATCAATCCATTTTCAACCAAATATTCAAAAATCGAGTGCTGAACCGCTCCGCAATCTTGATATTCATCAATGATAACATGAGAATACTTAGCTTTCAAATAAAGAATTACATTTGAAATTCTTTCAATTATCAATAATGCAGTTTCTCCTATGTATTTCAAAAATACAATTCCGTCATAGAGTCCGTCAATTAATAAATCTTTCTGTAATTGCGTCAGCACACTATCGTATTGTAAGAGCGAGGCATACTTTCCTTCTTCAGGAATATCCTCTATTACTTCATAATCGTTTTTTACTCCGGTTATATGACAGGTAAATGGCATAATAATCTGCGAAAGGTAGAACTTGTCAATCGTTCCGAAGAATGATTGCTTAGTATCTTTACAACGTTGTTTGCATCGTCTTTTTAATTCATCACTTGCTTTGTTTGTAAATGAAATTGCGATAACACCTTTATAATCAGGCAACGCCGGCAACACATTCGCTATTTTTTCAACTATAGTAAAGGTTTTTCCGGAACCTGGTTTTGCGGTAACAACAATATTACCAGGATAATCAATTATCTCTCTTTGCTCATCTGTTGGGAATTTAATCATTGCTTACTCCTCGTTTTTTCTTCTACTTTTAAAACAAGTGCATTTAATGGATCACAAATTCTATCTTCCTTTAACAACGTGAGTTTGCAATGTTTTTCTGATAAAAAGTCAAGCATATTCTCAGCTTTTCTATTCTGCATCGCCTTAACCAGATTATTGATATCAGATATGTCGTAGTATTCCTTTAAATCACCCGATATTGCACTATTGGCAAGATCATTTTCCAAATCAATATCAGAGAGAAATAATCCATACCGCTTTACTTGAGTTCTTATGTACTCGTTAAGTTTTTTTGATATATCTGGAACACTTTCAGGATTAACAGCATCTATAAACCACTCGTTCTCGGATTCATGTTCTTTCCAGTATTTAAGTAGGTCGTCTGTGTTTTCACAACATATTTCAGCTATTCCGATTACTCTTGATATACCTGCATAATGTAACTTGGCTGGCTTGGATTTTGGAATTTTGAAGATATCGTTATCGGTTCTTAAAACCCACGGAATATTAAGTGCATCGCAAACTGCTACATATGGTTTAAAACCTATACCTTCAACTGATAGAATTGATATATTTCTTCTGTCTAAATCAAGTCCTAATTCAGATGCTAATGCTGAATAAAGAATAACCTCTGATGGACCTTCTACAAGAAAAACGCCATCAGAAAAGAAGGTTTCTGCTGATAATGAATTTAGGCGATAACTGAATTCGTCAATTACTGTTTTTATTTTTGGGCTACATCCAGAACAAGCGGCAAAAGATAGTTTATTCTCTGAGTAGAGCCTTACAATACAATCAGGATTAAATTTAGATGCTATATGCGGAGAATGAGTCGTTATAAAAACTTGAGAATCGAATTTATCCATTATGTATGAAGCGAGCTTGCGTTGCTGATGTGGATGCAGATGTGCCTCTGGTTCTTCAATGGCATAAAATGTAATATGATCAACGTTTTCTTGTATGTGTTGCTTGGATATCCAGGTTGCAAGAAATATTTGATTATTTCGCCCATCACCACCAATTGATAATGGATTATTACCATTTGAGTAAGCCAGAACTAAATTATCAAGCAATCGATCCACATTACTTTCGCCAGCTACAAAACATACCGCCTGATCCATATTATGAACTGATATCTCACCTAACTCAGTGTTTACACTTTCTAAGGATTTTGATATATAATTCAATTCTCCTATTTGTTTATTAATACCATCGAGATTATTTTGCAAAGCATCTATTGTACTCTCATCTGACTCGATTTCTTCTGGGCTAAGGTTTTCTTTTGCAACCCTTAGTAAATTATTACGTTCATATCGTAAAAAGCTGAATAGGTCTCTGTTGGTATCAACGTACTGCATATTAAGTCTTTTAAGATAAAACCTTTGATTTTTCTCTTCAAGTGTTTCTTCGCTAAAGCCGTTATAAATATTATATGTACCAGATTTGCTGTTTGTATATCTTATAATTGTTGTTCCGTCTTTTATTGCACCACCAAAAGTGCTTAATAAACACTCTTCGGTTATTGATGAAATGGTAATTGTAATTTCTATGGAATCCGCCCCAGAGTAAGCGTTATAATCACTATCGCATAATTCTAATTCGTGATCGCTGATCGATCTATCGAACAAAAGTCGAAGAGCATACATCAGATTGGTTTTACCAACATCATTTGCTCCTATAATCAGAGTCTTGGGCTGAAATATGATTCTTGCATCATTATAATTACGAAAGCCTTTGATATGTATACTCTCTATTCTCATTTCTCTTCTCCTCTATCGACTTTACCGACATTGGTATCTTTATTTACCATATTTCTTGAAATTCTCAGCCTGCTCCATAACCTTTTCAAATACTTCTTCATCCCATTCCGGCGGATAGCCGTTTTGATAGAGCAGTACTGTCAGATCCATATTAAGCTGATTCTTTATATCGTCACGGGTTGACCAATCAGCAAACTGTGCTTTATCATCGACCAGCTCCTTTATTTTTTTAGCAAGAACAAGACATTTCTCATCTTCATACTTGAATCCATGATCATCACGCACTTTGACAAGAATATCATAGAAAGCCTTCTCCTCATAAGTAATGCCGAGCTTCTCAAAAGAAGACTTATCCTCCTGCAAATCTTTTAGGATTTGTATAAGCTGGTCAGAAAGGTCATTAACAAAATCAGCAACGACTTCACTTGTAAACACGAGCTTATCTCTGCCGTTGTAGGCATCGACTACCTGTTTTAACCGTTCATCAAAAGCAATAGCCTTGACTTTGTTTGTTCTGCCGTATGCTGTTATAGCTTTACGCAGTAGCTTCAGCAAAGCATTAAACCTTGTTATGGGCATTTTGACCTTTTTCAGCTCGTCAAGAAATTCCTCGCTAAACAGATCAACAGATTTATGTTCATCTACAATATTCTCAACACCGGTGCAGACGATAGCATCACGCACCATATCCTCAACAACACGGTTCATAGTTTCTGCATCGGGTGCCTCACCCTTAGTCTGCTTATATATGATAGAGCGTATTGCAAGATAAAACTGCGCCTTGGCTGTTTCTGCATCAGTAAGTTCACCAGACGGGAAACATATAGTATAAGCACTTTTAAGGCGGCGAGAAAGCTCCATGAATCGGGTTTGAAGTTCTTTGCCTGATTGTATGTACTCTGCTGCGCTATTAAGACAATTCAACCTTTCTAATGGCTCACCATTATAGAACTTCTCCGCATTGAAGTTTACAAGAAGATCATCAATCAGTTTCAGGTGATTACGGAATATGCCGAGTGATATATTAAGTTCATCAATCGGACTCTCCTGGGGACTACCATACCTCTTTACAGCTTCCATCATTTCGTCTTTAATACCAATATAGTCAACGACAAGACCTTTATCTTTTCCCTCGAACACACGGTTTACACGGGAAATGGTTTGTATCAGGGTGTGTTTCTGTAAAGGCTTGTCAATATACATCACCGCAAGAGACGGAACGTCAAAGCCAGTGATCCACATATCGACTACGATAGCAATAGTGAAATTGGAATCTGTATTCTTAAACTGCTTATCAAGTTTTTTTCTATACTCTTTATTTCCGCAGGCATCGAAAAGTGCTTTGTTATCGTCCTTGCCTTGCGTAGCCACAAGATTGATCTTAGGCAGCGGCAGGAGCTTGTCGAGCTGCTCTTTTGAAAGTGCTTCTTCGTTTTCAGCTTTGCGAGGAATACCCCAATCTTCACGGATAGCGAGTATCTCTTGCAGTAAGTCATAAGCTATCTGTCTGTCAGAGCAAACTATCATAGCTTTCTGCACTATATCAGGCTTTTCAGCACACAAAGCATCGTAATGGTCAGCAATATCAGCAGCGAGCTTGTGCAGTCGGCTCGGATCACCGAGGATAACCCGCATTTTGGTCATAGCTTTCTTACTTTCCTCTATCTGCTCAGGTGTAGAGCCTTGGTCTGCACAGCGGTCATAGTATTTCTGTATTTCTTTTGCCTGTTCATCGGATATGATCACACGGGCAAGACGAGGCTCATAGGCAATACGAACAGTAATGCCGTCATCGCTGGACTCTTTCATTGTATAGCTGTCCACCACATCACCGAATACTGCAATTGTTTCATCTATCGGAGTACCCGTAAATCCGCAGTAAGTGGCATTCGGAAAACTTGTCCGCAGATAATGGGCAAATCCGTATGTAGTAAACACGCCCTTATCGGTCTTTTTCAGCTTAGAACCGACACCTGTTTGTGTTCTATGAGCTTCATCAGAAATACAGATAATATTGCTTCTCTCTGATAAAAGCCCTGTATTTTCGCAGAATTTCTGAATAGTTGTTACATAGACACCGCCACTCGGTCTGTTACCGAGCGTTTTTGCCAAGTCCTCACGAGTTTCAATGCTCCGCACATCTTCCTCGTGGAGATACTTTGTTGCTGTTACGAACAGTTCAGAGGTTTGTGTATCCAAGTCCTCTCTGTCGGCTATGATAACAATAGTAGGGTTATTGAATGTTTCATTATCACGTTGCGTAATCAAACGGGAGAGAAACAGCATAGTATAGGTCTTTCCGCACCCCGTAGCACCGAAATATGTACCGCCCTTGCCGTCTCCGTCTGGACGCATATGCAACTTGATGTTTTCAAGCATCTTTCTGGCACCAAAGAATTGAGGATAACGGCAGACGATAGCTTCATTTTTCGGGCTATCATCGGGATAGAATACGAAATCACGGAGCAAAGCAACAACACGTTCTTTTGCGAAAGCACCCTCTATCATCGTAAATAGTGAGCTGATGCCGTTTGCAACAGTATCTGTATCATTAGCCTTATTCCAAGCATAGTAATATTCATACGGCGTGAAAATACTGCCCATACGAGTATTCGCACCGTCGCTGATTACTGATAAAAAGCAGTATTTCATCAGCTTAGGTATATCACGGAAATAACGTATCGTGATTTGTTTCCAAGCATCGTAAATTGTTGTATCTTCCTCTATCGCAGTCTTGAACTCAAAGATTGCAACAGGAATACCGTTTATGAAGATAAGCATATCTGGACGGCGCAGGTGTTCTTCCTGAACAGAATACTGATTAACGACCTTAAAAATATTTTTGTCAGGCTCATCGTAGTTGATATAGTCGATATGAAGTGCGACCTGTGAAAGATCATCACGGGCGAGATCAAAGCCTTCGTTCACAAGCCTGAACGCTTCACGGTTGCCAAGATACAGCGGAGTTGCATTGATAAGGCTCAGCTTGTTGATTATCTTTTGCATCTCAGTATCGGATAGACCGTTATAACGTGATGTCAGATAGGAACGGAGATCGTCAAGCAGAAGTATGTCCTCATACTTGCGGTGCATATCCTCTCCGCAAACATAGGTGTAGCCTTGCTGTTCGCACAGCTCTATGATAGCTTTTTCAAGATCAGCCTCAGTAAATTTACCTTTCGTGAAGTGATAATCCATATAGTCACCTTCTTTATTCACTAATACCTTCTGTATTTCTATTTATTGCATCACAAATCCATCTAATTTGCAATTTCTTTATACAATCTAAGTCAATATCTTCTTTTGTGAGCAATGATGATATATCGTCCTTGAACTGCTTAATTGAAGTTAATGTTTCCTCAGATAATTCGTTATAATCTATCGCTAATAATATGTGTCGAAGATCGTCCAGTGTTTCAGACGTAAAATCAGGAATATGCTCAATAATCTTGTCAAGCGGAATTTTCTCCATAATTCTGTTTGGATTGTATTGCCGTAAATTGTTATTTGATAGTTTGACTATTATTTCGGCATAATTCATCGAATCAGTTGTTGCAATAGAATCAGGAACATAGTTAAGAGATTCAAACACCTTATCCTGAATCTCTTTGAATTTTCTTGTCCCTTCAGCATCTTGTATAGCAAGCGTGCTTGAAAACAAGTGATGCGCTTTATTATACTTTGTTCCTCTGCCTTTGAGGTTAGATATTATCTTTTCGATTATTTCATCTATTTTATCATTGTTAAGTAATGCATCATATTTCACGATAAGCAGACAGTTGATAATACGGTCATAATGTTTCAGACTTATGTCGGAAATATCATCTAATCTGTTGTAAATATTCTGAATAGCCGTATTGAGTGCTTCTTCTGTACTGATGTATAATGAGTACAGAACTTTTAGGTCTTTATCATCATAGCCTGTTTTGTCTACATAGATAATATAATCACTATACTCAGCAATAGTTTTCATTATAGCTTCTTGCGTTATAACTTGCGAATGATAATAATCATAACAAAACCGCATCAGAGGGTAAACGCTATCTCCTGATAAATCCGGATCTAATAAAGCATTAGCTTTGAATTTTAGATCAGGATCATCAAGACGCTTCTGTAAGTAATTGACAAGTCCAATAAGTACACACTTCTTAAACTCACTATCGGCGGCTATGTTATATTTTTTCATGAAATTATATATATCACACGCTTTTTGGCAGGCTACAATAACTTCACGATAATTTGTAATATCAGTTCTGAACAGAGAGCGTCTTGGTGTAGTGAGAACACCTTTGAAACTGCTCAGGTCATCATTTTTAAACTTATCAATTATGCTGTCGATTGTTTCCTGAAAATCAGCATGAAACTGTAAAGTGTCAGCTACTGATTTTTCCTTTGCCTTAAGGTATTTTAATGCTTTTTCAGAGTAAATCTTTTTGTATTCTGTTGTTTCTTTATGAAGCTCTTTCTTATTATCTTTTTCTATATGGTATTGTAGTAGCACATTCTCATTTGTAACAAGCAGAACCTTCACACCGTCATTTTCACACATATTATTGATATAGCCGAGCAGTTCGATAATATCTATCTGGGTGCGCTCTATATCTTCCAATACCAGTAGTTTTTTATTCAAATTTATCGAATCATAAACCTTTTGCATTTGCTTATCCGATACTTGCCCAATATCATAACCGACTCTACTTGTCATTGCATTAAAAACAGTTTTCGGAACAACCGAAGCGGCTACTCCTGCTGTAGTCAATACTTCGTTCTTTTTCTTGAATTTGAAAGAGCGTAATTCAGTATAAATTGCTTTACTGATTTCAGAAGTATCAGAGAGACCATACAGTGACACAATGACGCACTTATACTTTCCGTTATCCTTGTCTTCAAGAAAGGACTTTAGCTTAGTTTTGACATAGTAACTTTTTCCCGAACCCCATTCGCCTGAGAGCATGACAGCTCTGCCCGTTATATCGTTTTTAAGATAGTTGAGAATGAAGCTGTTCATTTCATCGTAGGTCATATCAAATTTCCTTTCTTAAAGCATTAGTTATCAAGTGCCAAGGTTTGATTCGGCATACTCCTCAATCAAATAAGTATCCAAAGCAGCGGCAAGATTTACAGCTAACTTTGCCATAGGCTTAGTGATTACAACCTCTTTTGCTCCTGCGCCGTGGTCAGCTCCTGAATTGTTGCGAACATACGGTAGCGACATCATCACTTTTTCTCTGAATCCTGCTTTGGTCATGGTATCGGGTACGGATAACAACTGTTCCATATACTGATTTGTGAGCTTATCCGCATTTCCACGGTCTGCACCGAGTATAACTTTCAATACGCTCTCATAGCTCTTACCTGCATTATTGATAGCAGACTGATAATCACCCTTTTCAAGAGCTTCAACAGCCGTAGTAAGTTCAGTGTATGCAGACTGAAATTTTGGTTCTGCATCTTTAAGCTCCTGCAATTGTGCGAGAGCTTTTGCTTTGAGATCACACTCAAACTGTTGAGCATCAACCTTAATAATTTTCCCGTTAGTTAGTAACCACGGAAGATTATTCTCGGAAAATACTACATTTATTTCTTTTGTGTACGCCTTCGCTTCATTATCAGATAATTCATTAAACTGTAATTCGATAATAGAAAAAATATAGTAAATAGGTTGAATACTTAAACTATCATTATCTTGTTTGTTTGGCTCAAAAACATTATGACGAGTACCAATATGATAATTTGTCCCCATTTTTCGGTTAAAAATATCGCACGCTTCTTTGAAGGCATCTGTTCGATATGTAATTCCGTAATCATACCGCTCAGGATGTATTTCAATAGGCTCTGAAAAAGTATGCATTACGCTTAATAAGCTATTATTATAGCTGCAATCAATGTCACCACACATTTCATCAAGCACATCTACATATCTCTCATGGAACATCATTCTTTTCCACCTTCCTCCACAGCCCCCTTAACAAGAATAGGGCAAAGGTCTTTTATCTGGGCTTTTAGACGTTCATTTACTTCTCTGCGAATATATAGAGCGTCATATATTTCAATAATTGCTCTCTGTTCTTGTATTGACGGAACAGGTATATCAATTTCAAAGAAACGCTTCTTCTCCATTCCGCTTCTTACATTTGTATCGCACATAAACCAAGCATATCTATCGGTTTCTGTTCTTGAAAGCCACATAAGTAAAAACTCAGGAATTATTGAATCATTTTTCACATTGAATACTATGTAGGCAGGAGAAACAATAATAGGTTCATCATGTGAGTTTAACGCAACAGGAACAGCTACATCTCTGCCAACGTGCATTAAGTTGCAGGAAAACTGATTCTTTCGGACAAGTTTATACTTTGTAAGGTCAGCACCATTTGCAACGGATGGCATAAAAAGTTTATCCTTATTGACTCCATTAACAGATTGTATTGCATCATCTTTATTACGTTCATCTGATTCAATTATAAGCTCTCCGAGAGGAATCCTTTTTGTTCCTTTCTTAAAACGCTCTAGTAATGCATCTATTGTCAGCTTCAAATCCTCCAACCCACGCTCATAGCACCGCTGATTAGCGAGCATAGAGTTATAAATATCCACATACTTCTGCTGAACAGTAATAGACGGAAGGTCAATATCTATATCGCGCATTTCTTCCCAAGAGAACGTTTCTCTCGCACTGCCCCAAGAATTAAAACGAGCATAACGGTCAAATTCAGGGCGGTTGAAATACATATACAGATAGTCTGGAAGTAAGAACTGAATATCAGCTACTTTGAAAACAACAGAAATTGATGATACCAGATAGGTTTCATTGCTATTATTGTATGCCAAAGAAACCTTATCACCACGGCGAGAAGTATCGGGAACATAAGCAAAAGATTTAGGAGGAAACAATTTATATGAAGTTAGGCTAACTCCCGATAAATCAGCTTTAGTTTTTATTGTTGTTTTTTGTGTAGATAAGCCAACTACAGCATCGGCAGCATATGTGTTATCAGAATTTCGCAAATCTAATAGCTCTATATACCTTCCAAGTTTAGTCAATGCCATAACCAATCCCCCTAAAAGCAGCTTCAAGCATTGTCTGGGACTTCTTCTCCGCAGATATAATATCACGCATTTCAGCCTGAATACGAGCCATTTCCGCTTTGTAGTCTATCTCTAAGTCATGGTCAATAAACTCAATGTACTTACTCGGTGCGAGAGAATAGCCTTTCGATTCGATAGTAGGAACTTTAGCCTGCCTTTCTTCTTCCGTAAGGTCACTATCATAGAGCTTTACCGAACGGCAGAACTCAGGCACATCGGAATACAGACTTGTATCAGCGTTCTGCCAATTGCTGTAAACTTCCTTTATCTTTGCTATCTGTGCATCAGACAGAACGGTCTTTTTCTTCTTTTTGCCCTTGTCGATAACAATTTCCTCTATATTCTCGTCCCAACGGCGCAAGTCCATAAACAGCACTTCATGTGTGCGGTCACGAAGCTGCCTGCCGTTTACTGTGCCTGCTTTCTTATTCATATTCACGATCCACAGCGTTACGGAAATATCCGTAGTGTAGAACATATCACGGGGCAGAACAATGATTGCTTCAACACGGTCACGCTCCAATATCTCCCTGCGAAGCGTACCCTCGGCATCACCGATATTCAGCGCACCATTCGCAAGCAGAAAACCTGCAACACCGTGGTTGACATCGAGCTTTGAAAGCATATGCAGTATCCACGCATAGTTAGCATTAGCCACAGGCGGCATAACAGAATAACCCGCTCTCATAAAGCGAGGATCGTCCGTCAGAGCATCTTCGGCTCTCCAGCCTTTGAGGTTAAAGGGAGGGTTCGCCATTATGTAGTCAACGGTCTTGTCCTTGTGCAGGTCATTTGTGAATGTTGAAGCGTTTGTATCACCGAGGTTATGGGCAATACCACGAATAGCGAGGTTCATCTTACAGAGTCGCCAAGTGTCAGGATTGCTCTCCTGACCGATGATAGATACTTTCTGCCTGTTGCCGTTATGACGGTCAACGAATTTCAACGACTGCACGAACATACCACCTGAACCGCAGCAGGGGTCATATACAACGCCGCTGTAAGGCTCAATCATCTCAGCGATCAACTTAACAACGCAGGCAGGTGTATAGAATTCACCGTCCTCCTTAGTACCCGAAGCAGCGTACACTTGCAGGAAGTATTCATAAACTCTGCCGATAAGGTCTTCCTCCTGAAAACGCTCCTCAGTGATCTGATTAACATTGTCGATAAGGTCTTTGATTTTTGACTTGTCCGCACCGAGCGTAGCAAAGAGGTTCAACGGCAGCGCACCTTTCAGCGGAGGGTTGCTGTCCTCAATGTCAGCCATAGCCTGATCTATGATAACTGCAATATCATTAGCAGAAGCATTCTTGACGATATAAGACCAACGGGCAGTTTCTTTCAGGTAAAACACATTAACAGCATTATAGAACGATACCTTTTCAAGGAATGCAGGTATCTCACCGTACTGCTCTATAAGCTCAGCACGGCGCTTTTCAAACTTATCTCCTGCAAATTTCAGAAATACCAAACCGATAACAGCATCTCTGTTCTTCTCTGTACTGCCTATGCCACGCAGAGCCACACGGCAGTTCCACAGTACAGTTTCAAGGGAAACCTGAACTTCTTTTTTCGCAGCTTTTGCCATATATAAAAACCTCTTTCAAGACGTTGTTGCATCTAAATATAGATACTAATATTATATCACATTTTGCACAAATAGTCAATTATTCGACAACGGATTTTCCTAATAATTCACTGATGATTTTAGTGTATTCACTATAATCAAGTAAATGTCTTCCCCAAAAAGGAAAGAGCGATACTCAACGTTTTTATCGTCTCATATCGCTCAAATAGTTTTTATATCGGTAGGTACTGCTACGGGTTTTGTGTTACTATTTGGAACGGGGATAGTTGTCTCTATAGAAGCGTGTCTCAGCAGCTCCGAAAGGGTTTTCACATCGAATCCAAGCTGAATGCAATTGGTAGAAAACATATGACGCAGGGTGTGGAAGTGAACTGACGGCAATTTTCCGTTTTTGAGGATTCTCGCAAAGCGATACTGCAATGTGCGTGGTTCCATAGGTTTTTCTTTTCCAGACACCAGAAAGGCAGAGCCGCTTTTGATATGCTTTTGCAGAATCTCAGCCATATATTCTAGAATCGGAATGGTTCTCTTAGAGCTTTCAGTTTTGGGTTCTGTCAGAATCAACTTTGTTTTTGCAAATCCATTTACACACTGAATCCGCTGAATGGTTTTTTTGACGGTTAAAATCCGTTTTTCCAAATCAATATCTTTCCACTGCAAAGCACACAGTTCTCCAATGCGAATTCCAGTTTGCCAAGGCAAGAGGAGAGATCACGGACGAGAGGTTTGCAGAGCTTATCGCTGAGATCAATACGATCCTTGAAAAGATCGAAAAGATTCTGGAGGATAAAGAGCGTTTGCAATGGTTTGCTTCCAAGGTAGTGAATATCAAGGACGCATTCTTTATTGGACGTGGCATCGACTATGCAATCGGTATGGAAGGCAGTCTGAAACTGAAAGAGATCAGCTATATTCACTCGGAGGCATATGCAGCAGGAGAACTGAAGCACGGACCGATCAGCCTGATCGAGGATGGTACAGTGGTATTCAGCGTGGTGACTCAGTCTGCCCTCTATGAAAAGACCATCAGCAATATGGTAGAGGTCAAGAGCCGTGGTGCAAAGCTGTTCGGACTCACTACATATGGCAATTACAATATGGAAGATGTCGCAGGCTTTACGGTATATATTCCGAAAATCGACAACCTTTTTGCAGGCAGCCTTGCTGTGATTCCGCTGCAATTGCTTTCATACTATGTGTCAGTCGGCAAGGGTTTTGATGTGGATAAGCCGAGAAATCTTGCCAAGAGTGTGACCGTTGAGTAAGCGGAAAAAGCTGCTCATTGCAGTCTTTTTGATATACATATTTATTGTTCTATGGCTGACACTGATCGACAGACAGTGGGGGGACCGCCGAGCAATGCTTACGCCTTTTTGGGAACTGCGGGAACTTCTCACAACTAACCGAAAGCTCTACTGGACACAGCAGATCGGGTGCAATATCCTCATGCTGATGCCTATGGGATTTCTGCTCCCGTGTTTGCATCAAAAGTTTCAGAAATTTCATGTTATATTCCTGATTGCACTTTTGTTCTCGGCTTTTATTGAAATTACGCAGTATTTCACAGGCAGAGGACTTTGTGAGTTTGATGATGTGTTTAATAATACGCTGGGTGCTTGTATAGGTTTTATCATATGGAAAAAATTAAGCCATTGAGGAGCAATTTCCTCAATGGCTTTTTGTTAATACTCAAACCGATCAATACCGCCGGATTTTACTCTGCATCTTTTCTGACAGAAACATATGCCAAGTTTGGCGATATTTTCGTATTGTTCATCTCTTAAAGATGCTTCATAATCCTTATCTTCGATCTGCTTCAAGGCCTCATCGCAGGCTTTAAGCATTTGGTTGAATTTATCAACGATTTTGAATTCCAGTATGGCAGCATAGTGCCATTTGGAACGTTGCTTCACTACCAAATCAAAACGCCCGTTTCCCGACTCTCTGTTTGAAACGACTACATATCCATTAAATCCTGAAACAAGTCCTGCGACAAAACCATGATAGAAATTTTCTTTTTCATCAAAACAACTGATCGTATCTGTCATCCATGTACAGAGAAGATCTTCTAATTTTTCTGCATCTGCATTCAGGATAGCTTCGAGAATATCCTTTCTGCTGTCTGCATTGATTTTTTTCTCGAACCAAGCTCGAATTGTATTTTTGTAAATGCTTTTGATTTCAGTGTTTGGAATTACCATTTCATAATAAGTTTCATCACCTATTGTTTCGTAAGAAATTACTTTCAAGTAACCTGTAAAAAGCAGAAAACTCCAGATATACTCGCTGTTGATGTCTATTGTTCCATATGTGACATCTTCAAAAATCTGTGCTTTGACAGGTGTTCCGTTTATCAGTTCTTCTATTGTATTTTTCGTTCGGTCGTTAGATTCCTCAATCAGACGTTTTACAATTTCGTTTGAACTTGTATTGGACCAGTATGGTTTGCATGGAATGGAATTTTTATCGGTTGCTTCCGACAGATAATTCAATACACTCCATGGATTATATATCTCAACATCATTAAATTTATAACCATCATACCAATGCCTTATGTCTGAAGATTTATTTTCCAATCCATAACATTCAAGCAAACTGTCAATTTCTTTTTGTGTAAATCCGAAACTGTCATCAAATTTTGTACTCATAATAGAAAAAATCTGAAGGTTGTTCAGTCCTGTAAAAATACTTTCCTTTGAAACTCTTAGACATCCTGTTAAAAATGCACGGTCAAGAGAAGGATTGGTTTTAAGTGCTGATTCAAATACGGAACGAATCAGATTTACCATATCATTATAAAATCCCTGATGAAATGCGTTTTCAAGCGGAACGTCATATTCATCTATTAAAATGACGACTTTTTTGCCATATGCAGATGCAAGCAGCGTTGAAAGAAAACCGATTGAAGTATTATAATCACTTTTATCTGCTTTCAATTCAATAAATCTTGTCAGTTTATCTAAATCTGTTTCTTCAATAACTGCACTATTAAATAATATGCTTTTATGTCTTAGTATCTCTGCACGTATAAGGTCTTTGAAAACAGAAAAAGCTTCTTCAAATGTCGCTTGCTTCATGCTCTTCAGAGAAATACTGATAACAGGGTACTGTCCCTGATATTTCATGCATTCAGGATATTTTGAAATTTTTAGACCATCAAAAAGATAAGCATTGCTTTCATCTGTTTTTTCAAAAAAACGCTGAATCATGCTCATATTCAAAGTTTTTCCGAATCTTCTTGGTCTGGTAAAAAGTCCGACTATTGTCTGACTTTCAATCAGTTCTTTTATCATCAAAGTTTTGTCAACAAAGTAATATTCGTCATCGATCAATCTCTTGAAATCCTCTATGCCGATTGGCAATGGCTTTCTTTCCACAGCATTCACCTCAGTTTCTGTAAAATATTTGTTGTAATCATTATACCATAAAACCGATTAAAAATCAACTTAATTTCGCTGAGTTTCAATGATATCTCGATTTCTCAATGTCATCCACGCTGATTTCCTTACTCTCCCGAAACGCCAGATAACATATATCTTCCCCGAAATACTTGAATATACTTTTTTCATATAGAATAGGGATTTTCGATAGACTACACTGGTAAAGAATTTCTGCGATGTAGAATTGTCAGATCACAAAATAGGGTGTAAAGCAATCAAGTAGCATGAATAGATGCAGTATCCTGCAAAAAACACGCCCTTAGTTTCATTGACAAGGTTACCAAAGCGCAGTATAATAAAATCAGATCCTTTGCAATATGTATACTTTCATACCTACGAAAGGAAAATAGAATGATACTTTGTATTGTAACTGCTCCATGCAGAGTCTGAGGAGACTGCATGGAGGAATTGCCTTTGGCTGATATCCTCAGACTTTGCTTCTTTCTGTTATGCTCAATCATTTATAGAAAAAGGAGCAAAGATAAATGAAAAACAAATCACATCCACTGAAAAATTTTCTGATTCTCTGGAGCACACAAAGCGTCTCTCAGTTGGGTAGCAGCATCACGACATTTGCACTTACCTTATGGTTATACGAGACTACGGGTTCTTCTTTAAGCACAGCTGCACTTACCATATGCTCTTATGCACCCTATGTATTAATGAGCATCTTTGCAGGAGCACTGACGGACCGATTGGACAAAAAGAAAATAATGCTTGTCTGTGACCTGTTTGCTGTATTTTGCACCATAGCTGTGTTTGCCTTGTTTCGCACAAATCATCTGATGGTATGGCACTTATATGCCCTGAACATCATTTCCGGGCTAATGAACACGGTACAGCAGCCAGCTTCAGAAGTTGCTATGACACTGATTATTCCCGAACAGTATTATCAAAAAACAAGTGCACTTCGTTCTCTATCCCGGTCATTGATCTCCATATTAAACCCCTTGATTGCTACCGCCTTGTACGCTTTTGCAGGACTGAATGGCGTTGTGGCAGCAGATGTCGGAAGCTTTATAATTGCATTTACGGCGCTGCTGTTTTTTGTTTCACTTCCAAAGAGCAGGAGCAAGAGAAGCGAAAACATCTTTCGTCTTGCAAAAGAAGGTCTGAGATTTTTGAAACGTAACCCTATGATTTTGACGCTGCTGTTGTTTCTGTCGGGCATCAATTTGGTATCTTCTGCTTTTGACGCCGTACTGCCGGGATATGTCCTTCCAAATCCAAAGGGCAGCCAAACCGTTCTTGGCATCGTCACTTCCTGCTCTGGTGCGGCTATGATTGTTGGCAGTCTAATTGTTTCTGCCCTGCCTAAACCGAAGGATCGGGTAAAAATTGTCTATCTGACAATGTTGTTTGCTATGGGGACGGAGAACTTTATCCTGGCATTTTCCAGAGAACCGGTGTTATGGTGTATCGGGCAGGCAATTGGATGGCTTTTTGTACCGGTTATGAGTACGAATCTGGAAGTGATTCTCAGAGGTTCGATTCCTGTAGAATTACAAGGGCGTGTCTATGCCTGCCGAAATACGCTGCAATTTTTTACAATCCCGATTGGACTGTTTTTGGGCGGTTTTATGGTGGATGACGTATGCGAGCCATTTATGGTCAGACATGGTGATCTGCCGATTTTAAGAACGTTTTTCGGCACAGGAAAAGGCTCAGGTGCTGCTTTAATGATGTTCATACTTGGCGTGACTGGGAGTTTGATTTGCGTAATTGTCGGCGGGAGACTGAAAAAATATCACTACAACGAGATGTGAGTGAGAGTCTGGAAAATATTGTACTGTTTACACCCAACACACTCGAAAGCAATTTTGCCAATAGAAACCTGAGTCAATTTTGAGAGAAATTATGTGCCAATCCAAAGTGCCAACTAAATTTGAAAATCTCCCAATTTTGCGTGGATTTTGCTTGAAATCCCACATCTTCGAGTCCTGTCACCTCGACCATATGCAAAACGGCTTAGATGCGAAATTCGACGCATTTAAGCCGTTTTTTATAAAGCTGAAAAATCTGACGATGCATCTTACGCACAAGCTTTATTCAGTGTTTCCTAAAGTTTGTAATTTTTTCGTATGAAAAGAGCACTTCATCAATTTGCCTGTTTCTTGCACACGTTTGCACCGAAACATAGAATCACCACCTTGACTTTCCCCACTCAATTATGGTATAATACAATAGAACATTCATGAAACAAAGCACATGACTATACACAAACAAGCAAACACTGCACAAAATGTGGAGGCAACTGATATGACTTTATTGGAAGAATGCTTGGATGTTTTAAAAAAATACAGCATCATAGAGGATAAGGAATTGGAAGAACAAATTCTTTCTAATTTAAAGTCTACATTTTATGGAAAAATTGATTTTTCAAAGTATGCGGACGCTCATGAAATTAACTTTGAGGAAATCCGTCAGTTACCTGATGAAAGTGAATATTATGTCATATGGGATAACGCAGCAATTCCGATCATCAAGTGCAATATTGAGGATATTTTAGATAATATTTATGATGTATTAGCCGTTTCGTTTGATACTTGGCTAATATCAACTGATATGAAGCGGATAATAGAATTTTATCATGAGGGAAGCATCACCACAGCAAAAATTATTTAAATCATATCACTTTGGAAAGGGATAATTAACTGTTATGTACAGCAAACAAGAGTTAAGGAAACACTGCATAAAGCCGTCAGGCGGGCTTTATTCAGCGTTTCCTTTATTCCATGCAATAGTAAAAAATCAAATTCGCCTTGACAACCGCCCCTCAACTATGCTACAATAAAAAGGCAAAAAAAGAAAAGGGAGCAAAATCCATGGAACAGTGGGATATTTACGATGAAAACAAACAAAAGACCGGACGTACAATGAACCGGAATGACTGGCACATGAAGCCGGACGAATTTCACCTGACCGTGCTGGGAGTGTTGCAGCGTCCGGACGGCAAATATCTGATTACACGCCGTAATCTGGACAAGGAATGGGCTGCCGGCTGGTGGGAAGTTCCGGGCGGCGGTGTTCGTGCCGGAGAAGACGGAGCCGATGCCGTAAAACGTGAGATTCTGGAGGAAACCGGTATCGATGTCACCGGTGCCAAGGGCGGCTATGCGTTTTCCTATAAGCGTGTCAATCCGGAAGAACAGAACAATTACTTTGTGGATATTTACAAGTACGTGCTGGATTTTACCGAAGCAGATGTAAAAGTACAGCCGGACGAGGTGACGGAATTCGCACTGGCAACTGCCGAGGAGATTCGTGCCATTGCTGCAGAGGGTATTTTCCTGCACTATGACAGCATCAGGGAAGCGTTTGTCTGATATAGCTTTATTATGTACATAAAAACCCCCTGACTTTCTGGTTCAAACCGTGAAAGTCAGGGGGGTTTTTTATAGAATGGTATTGTTACGAAGTGTAGCTTTTCAGTGTGACATCTTTCCCCAGCAGATACTGTGTCAACAGGACAATATCTGCTACGCTGAATACGCCATCGCCGTTGGTGTCCTGCGGGCTGGCAGTCAGCACATCCTCTGTGCTCTGCCATTTGACGATGTTTTGCCGCATCAGTGTCAGATCCACACCGTTGACCAGCTTGTCACTGTTCACATCACCTGCAATTATTTTGCTGTCCGGTGTTGTTGTACTGCTGTTCCCGCTGCCGTAGTAGTCGGAAAGGGAAATGCCGTTGGCACCCAGAGCAATTGTGTGATCCAGACTGATAAACTTGCCGTTGTCGTCCTGCCACAGTGCCGGCTTGACCAGAGCATATTTGTCCTCGTCCCACTTGCCGAAGTTGTCATAGACCAGTCCGCCGGTGTCGCCGGAGTTTTCGTTGAAGCACCAGAACGTGTGGTGAATCCGGTTTTCGATCATAAAGTCACGGAGATAGGTCATCCACTGCTCGTTTTTGCCGCCGTCCATAAATCCGCCCCATTCGCCCATCAGCAGGGGAGCCACGCCCTCATCTTGGAGGAAGAACCAGTTGTCATACCAGCAGTCTTTCAGCAGCGTTTCCTGTGTGAAGCCGTCGTAGAACCACTTCTGTTCCCATACCAGCGGACCGTAGTCGTGAGGGGAATAGACCAGCTGGCTCTGATATTTGCCCAGATCAATGGGATATTTTTTCGCTCCGCGGAAATTGCCGCCCCACCATGTGCCGTAATAATATTCTGTCATGGTGGTGTAGTCGATTTTCGGAGCAGTCCAGTCATAGCCCTCTTTGGGGTAGACTTCCGTACCCTCTACCATGACCAGCAGTTCCGGATTCTTTTCCAGTACCCGTGCCGCACAGGTTTCTGCGGCGTATTTCCAGTTGGTAGGGTCGGTGGAATCGTCCCACTTTGCCATTTGGTCTTTTACATCAGCTGTGCCGTGGGGCTCGTTTTTCAAGTCAATGGCAAGAATGGTGTCGTCGTCTTTATAGTAGTCTGCGAACCATGCCAGTGCATCGCACCAGTCCTCTGTGCTGAATTTGTCCGTATACCACAGGCTGATCTGATGACCGGCGGAAGCTGTTTCTGCACTGTGAATATCGATCATGATCTTGATGCCCAGTTCCCGACACCACTTCACTGCCATGTTCCAGATGTCGAAGCTGTACTTGATCGTGCCGCCCTCGATGCCTTCTTCCGTCAGTTCCGGATTGGTGTACTGGTTGACTTTGGGGGTGGCGGGATCAGGGTCGCCGTTTTTCCACTGGAGCAAAATTTCCGTAGACATGGGAATGCGGAGAAAGTTGAATCCGTGGTCGGCGATCTGCCGGAGCATATCGTGCATGTTCTGGGACCATACCCCGTCGAAAACCTGACTGCCGACATTGTAGCCGAACCAGTTGCAGCCGGTGATCCAGACCGGATTGCCGTCCTTGTCTACGATTTCGGCGTTGTCGTTGACGTGCAGCCAGTCATCGTGGTAGCTGTCCGGCTGTGTGGCGGCCTGTGCCGCGAGGGACACCGCCGGAGCCACTGTGCCGGCAAACATGGTTCCCGCCAGAGCTGCTGGCAGCAGCAATTTCTGAAAAATGTGATGCAGCATAAAGTCCTCCCTGTATCATGTGCGTGCGGAATGCTTCCGCATCTGATTTCTGTTTTGCCTATATTGTAGCACAATTTGTGGGAAATGTCAATTGTTTTTGTGTGAATCGGAGAACAGAGAAAAACTTTTGCTGAATTTGCCGGAGCAGTCATGTCTTTTCTAAGTATTCCTCCAAGCAAACATTTTCCGACTGGATTTCCTGTGCTGCCTCTTTTCCCACATAGCGATAGTGCCACGGTTCGTAGTCAATGCCGGTAATGTCCTCTTTGCCCTCCGGATACCGCAGAATAAAGCCGTAGCGATAGGCGTTTTGTGACAGCCACTGATAAATGGTGTCGTTGTCGCACCGGCTCTTGTCGGCGTTGATGTCCAGTGCCAGTCCCAGCTGATGCTCGCTGTAGTTTGGCTTTGCCACCCACTTTTCCGCTTCCTTGCGTGCTTTGCGTTCACTGTAGCCCTCTGCAAGGTAGGCATCGATTTTTTCCTGCATCATCTCCTGTTGCTGCTGCTCCGAACGATAACCCTCGCCGACAACAGGGTAGACACCTTCCGTTCGCATGTCATCAAACATACTCTGTAAATCAGGGTAGATGCGGGAATCCACCTGCACACCGTTGGAAAGTGTCGTCAGTTCCGGCGAGTATCCTCTGGGCAAGGCGTGTTCATTGTTGACCAGTATCAGATTCCACGGGGTGTTGCTTTGCGTGGAAAATCTGGTAGGTAAACCGGCATGCTGTCGGAACAGCACCAGTCCGAGAAGCACTGCCAGAATCAGCAGGGGAATAAACAGAAAACGAAAAAATCTGTGTCTTTGTGAAGTCATAAAAAGCACTCCTTTCGCTTCTGATTGTATCACATCTGCGAAAGAAGTGCCTGCGGAAATGCATATGGCTTTCTGTTTTTTTTCTGAAAAAAATCATACGATTTTCTGACGAAGCGGGAGCGTTACGGTGAATCGAATCTGCTCGTTCCGGCTGTCTGCTTTTATTGTGCCACCGTGCAGTTCGGTGATCTGCTTGGCAATTGCCAATCCTAATCCAGCCCCGCCGGTAGCAGTGGCACGGGAACTGTCCCCGCGGAAGAACTGTTCAAAAATGCGGTCTAACTTTTCCGGTGAAATAGTGCGTCCGGTATTGCAGATCGTCAGCACGGCATATTCCTCGGTGGTGTGCATCTCCAGTGAAATGGCGGTATTGGGATAACTGTAGCTGATAGCGTTGCGAATCAAGTTGTCTACAACCCGTTCCAGCTTATCCGGATCACAGGTAAGTTTCACATCAGGGGCAATTTCCGTTTGCAGCTGTAGGTGCTTTTCCTCCAGAATCGGCTGAAATTCAAAGGCAGTTTGCTCCAGCATACGGGAAAAGTGAATCGTTTCCCATTCCAGTTCCATATGCGTCAGCTGAAAACGGGTGATCTCAAAGAATTGGTTAATGAGTTCTTCCAGCCGCTGTGCCTTGTTCAGAGCGATGCCGGTATATTTTGCACGCAGTTCCTGTGAAATTTCCGGCTCGTCCTGCAATAGAGAAAGATAGCCGATCACACTGGTAAGCGGTGTTTTCAGGTCGTGTGCCAGATAGACGATCAGATCATTTTTCCGCTGTTCGGCTTCCTTTGCGGCAAGTGCGTTTTGGTTGGAGGATTCCCGCAGGCGGTTCAGTTCGTCCTGAATCGTCTTGACTGGTGCGGAAAGGGTAATTGGTTTTTCCGGTTCCTGCTGCATTTGCTCTGCTGCTTGTACGATCTCCTGTAAATAGGAGAACGGCTTTCGAAAAAGCAGCAGCGAAATGACGACCACGCCGACAATTGCCAGAAACGGAGTCAAAAAACGTATTGTCTGCAAGATATATGCCATGGAAGCCGAACCGTTCCAAACAATATCCCAGCGAAGCAAAGACGAAATGCCGACAAGCAGCAGAATCATTAGTCCCAGCCACAGCACGATCGACAGAAATAACAGCAGTACCGTTCGCAGCCATAGCCGCCGAATGGCACGGGAACGGTCAGAAACTGCTCTGGGGACATAGAAGAAAAAACGGTAAATCAAAAATCCCCAGCCTGCCAGAAAGAGTACTGGTGCGATGCCAAATTCCGCCATTTTCAACAGGATATAGGGCGTTTCGTAGGACTGCCATGTGACCAGATGACAGAGAATATACCCTAGTCCAAACAAGACCACCATGCCAATGGTGAAGCCGATGCCGCACAGCCAGAACTGTACCAGTTTTTTGTGTTTGCTGTTTTGCTTATTCATCGATCTTGTACCCCACGCCCCATACCGTTTTGATCCACTTGGGCTTGCGGGGCAGTTCGCCCATTTTTTCCCGCAGGCGGGCAATGTGTGCCATAACGGTATTGTTGTTGTCCAGATATTTTTCGCCCCAGACTGCTTCGAACAGTTCTTCGGAAGAAACCACATGCCCCTTGCGGGAACAGAGATACCAGAGGATCTCGAATTCCAGCGGTGTCAGCGAAAGCGGTTTGCCGTAGAGGGTGCATGTATGGCTTTCATGGTCGATGTACAGTCCGCCGCAGTCGTACACTGCCGCCGGAGCAGGTTCCGGTGCAGTCTGGTTGTACCGGATATATCGTCGCAGCTGTGTCTTGACGCGTGCAACGACCTCCAGCGGGTTGAACGGCTTCGTGATATAATCGTCTGCACCCAGTGTCAGCCCTGTGATCTTATCCACATCTTCCGTTTTGGCAGTCAGCATAATCAACGGAAACAAATGCTTTTCCCGAATTTTCCGGCAGAGGGTGAAGCCGTCCAGATCCGGAAGCATCACGTCCAGCAGTGCCAGTGCAATGGGCTGGGTGTCTGCAATATGCAGAGCCTCTGCGGCACAGGAAGCCTTTTTCACCAGATAGCCTTCGTTTTTCAGGTAGACCTCCACAAGCTCTGCAATTTCTGTTTCATCATCGACAACCAATATCATTTCTGCCATAGCTTTTCTCCTAATGATAAAATACAACTATATTATAGCATAGGCTTGGAGAAAATGCAAATGGTGTTCGAATGTTTTCAGATATATGTTTTTTGGTAAAATTTCACGTATCACTTACACCAGACAAGAACCGCTGTGCAGAAATGTACAGCGGTTCTTTCAGCTTTTCCCAAAATATTCGTCTGCTGTTCGAAAAATAATTCTTGACAAATTACTTAAATTACTGTATAATTAGCTAAAAAAGCAACTTTGCAAAAAGAAAGGGCGGAGAAACGTGGCAAAAGCAGTACGAATGTCTGACATTGCCGAGCGGCTGCATGTCAGCATTGTAACAGTTTCCAAGGCACTTGCCGGAAAGGACGGTGTCAGCGAGGAGCTGCGGCAGGAAATTCTACAGCTGGCAGAAGAAATGGGTTACAAGAACAAGAAAGCCAAGCCGGTGGCTGCGGCGAAAACCTATACGCTGGGAATTGTGACATCTTATCGATATATTGAAAAAGGACAGTCGTTTTACTGGAGTCTGTACGAACGGATCCTGTTTTATCTGGCACAGACCGGACATATCGGCATTCTGGAAGTGGTGAACGATACTGCGGAGCAAAACTGTCAGGTGCCGCGGCTGGTGCAGGAAGAACGGGTAGACGGCGTGATCGTCATGGGCAATTTCTCAAAAGCCTATCGAAATATGCTGGCGGAAACTGAAATTCCCTTGGTAGTGCTGGACGCGTTTGACGCACGGTATCATCGGGACTCCGTGATCTCCGACGGCTATTACGGCATGTATACCATGGTGGATTACCTGCTGCAAATGGGACATCGGGATATTGTCTTTGTGGGTTCTGTCAATGCCACCAGCAGTATCACTGACCGCTATTATGGCTATTGCCGTGCCATGCGGGAAGCTAGTGTGACTGTGACGGAAGATCGTATTCTCCCGGATCGTGATGCAGAAGGAAAGGTGACAGTTTCTCTGGAACGTCTGTCTAAGCTGCCCACTGCGTTTGCCTGTAACTGTGATGTTACTGCATATGTGCTGCTGAATGCTCTGAAAGAAAATGGAATCCGTGTGCCGGAGGACGTTTCTGTGGTGGGATTCGATGACTACATTCTGGCAGATCTGGCTGTTCCATCGCTGACGACTTACGCCATTGACGTAGATCATATGGCAAAAGTCAGTGCCCAGCAGCTGATTCGCCGGATCCAGAAGCCCGAAGCCGAAGTTCGCCGCATTGTCGTCAGCGGAAAACTGGTGATTCGGGAAAGCGTGCAGAAACATTCAGGAAACACTGCATAAAGTCCGCCTGACGGCTTTGCACGCAATCTGCTTGCAGATTTTCCGTCATATTGCTCAGAAATCTGTCGAAAAATCTGACTACGCATCTTATGCACAAGCTTTATTCAGTGTTTCCCTAGGAACAATTTTGCTTATATGTCAGTCCGACAGGGGAGAATTTCTCTGTTGGACTTATTTTTTAGCTAAAAAATCGGAAATCCCGAATCACGATACCGAATTGCACAACAAATCCGGTGAAATGTTTGTTGAATATAGCTAATTCGAATAGAATCCTTTTGTGGAAAATGCAGAAAAGCTGTTTTAAACTTAAATTTAGCTTGACTTTTAGGTAAAAATAGAGTAAGATAGGATCATAAAGAAACGGAATATAAAAAAGATTCCGGAAACCTATACGTGAAAAATCAGCATAAAATTGCGATTCGGCACGAGAACGCAATACCGAAATGGAGGAACTTATTATGAAACACAGAATTCTGGCTCTGGTACTGGCAGGCATGCTCACTGCTGCGGCGACCGCGTGTGGAAGCACCAACAGCAAAACCAGCAAAAACGCAGACGCAAAGCCGACCGTTGCATATAAGGACATGCAGGTAGGCGAAACGGCTACTGATCTGAAGGCAGACCTGAAGATCCTGACCAACCGCACCGATCTGGTGGATTCCGATTTTCAGGACTACATCAGCGAATTCAATGCCATGTATCCGAACATCACAATTACCTATGAAGGTATTACCGATTACGATACTGATGCTACAACACGGCTGTCTTCCGGTGACTGGGGTGACATCTGCTGTATTCCAACTACGGTAGACAAGAGCGAACTGAGTAATTATTTTGAAAAGATCGGTGACTACGGTGACTTCAAGGATACTTACGAATTTGCAGATAAGCAGATGTTTAATAATGAAGTCTACGGTATCCCTACCATGGGCAATGTCAGCGGTGTCGTTTACAATAAAGCGGTTTTTGAAAAGGCAGGCATCACAGAACTGCCGACAGATCCGGAAACATTTCTGGCAGATCTGAAGCTGATTCAGGAAAAAACCGATGCCATTCCGCTGTATACCAACTACGCTGCCGGCTGGACATTAACAGCATGGGATGCTTATATCAGCGGCGGTGCAACGGGAGATGCAGATTTCAAAAACAACAAGCTGGTACACTCCAAGGATCCGTTTGCAAAGCATGACGATATGACCGGACCGTTTGCCGTATATGATACTCTGTATGAGGCAGTAAAGCAGGGGCTGACGGAAGAAGACCCGACTACAACTGACTGGGAGGGCTGTAAGGCACAGATCAACGAAGGCAATATTGGCTGCATGGTTCTGGGCAGTTGGGCAGTGCCGCAGATGCAGGCAGGCGGTCCCAATGCAGATGACATCGCCTATATGCCGTTCCCGATCAGCGTGGACGGCAAACAGTATGCTTCCGCAAGTGCAGACTATTGCTATGGTGTCAATGTGAACAGTACCAGCGAAGAAAAAACGGCAGCGATGCTGTACATCAAGTGGCTCACCGAGTCCTCCGGCTTTGCGAAAACTCAGGGCGGTATCCCGATCGTAAAGGGCGATGCGTATCCGGATTCTCTGGAAAGCTTTCAGAGTATCACGCTGGTGACCGATAATCCTGCTCCTGCCGGAGAAGAAGACTTGTTCGGTAAGATCAATAACGATTCTGAAATTTCTCTGGATTCTGATTCCACGCATGTGGCTTCGATTATAGAAGCAGCCATCGGCGGCAATCAAACGATGGAAGAAATCGCCGATGAATGGAATGCTGCATGGACCAGTGCACAGGAAAAGAACGGTGTAACTCCGGAATAAAGATAACGCTTGAAGTCAGAAAGGAAGTGCATGGACATGGCAGCACATCACACAGAAGTCGGATTGTCCAAACGAATGCGGCGGCTGAAATGGTCCAATGTGAATGTACAAAAAGTGGTAGTGACTCTGACATTTCTGTTTGTACCATTGTTCCTGCTGGTACTGTTTACATATCTGCCGTTTTTCAAAATGGTGCAGTTCAGCTTTTACGACATGAAATATATCGGTGCCAGAAAGTTTGTGGGACTGCAAAACTATGTGGACGTTTTCACACGAGATGATTGCTTCAATGCCCTGAAACTCAGCCTGTATTATATGGTTGGTTCCGTTGTGCAGCTGGCATTGGCACTGCTGTTTGCAACGATTCTCAGCTTTAATCCAAAAGGCGGAAACTTTTTCCGCGGAGCACTGTACTTTCCGAGTTTGGTCTGCGGCATTGCCGTGGGATTCATTTTCAAGTATTTCTATACCCACGGATTCGTGCTGGACTCCATTTTGGGCTTGCTGGGAATTCCTGAAGACATGCTGCCGTTCTGGCTGAAAGATATCCGCATCAACAACTGGGTGCTGGTGGCATCTTCTATCTGGCGGTACATGGGACAAAACATGGTACTGTTTATCGGAGCAATTGCCAGCGTAGACAAAACTCAGTACGAGGCCGCAGCCATTGACGGTGCCAACGCATGGCATCGGTTCCGTTACATTATCCTGCCGTCCATTCGCACGATCGTAGTACTGAATATGATCCTCGCCATTTCCGGTTCGCTGTCCGTATTCGAAATCCCTTATGTAATCACAGACGGCGGCTTTGGAACATCGACCTATTTTGTCTTGATGGATAAGCTGGCACACGCCAACCAGAAGGTTGGTCTGGCATCGGCAATGGCAGTGGTACTGCTGGTGCTGATCCTGTTGGTCAGTGCCGTGCAGAAGCTGGCAGAAAAGAAGTTGGATTCTGGTATTCGCACCAGTAAGAGGAGGGCGAGAAAATGAAACAGGGACACGTCTTTCTAAAAAAACTGCCGAAGCAGATTCTACAGTATGCGATTCTGCTGCTGGGTGCATTCTGTGCACTGGTGCCGATCGTCAGCTGTGTGACAACGGCATTTAAAAACGATGAAGAATACCGCACGACCAGTGTTATGACACTGCCGGAAAGCTGGCTGAACTTTGAGAATTTCAAGGTGGCATGGGAAAAGGCAGACATGGGAAAAGCGTTTCTCAACAGCTTTCTGATTCTGGTTTGTGTGCTGGTGGGCAGTACCATGATTTCCGCCATGCTGGCGTATGTGCTGAACCGATTCCAGTTCCGCGGCAATCACCTGATTCGCAATCTGTTCATGGTTGCGGCACTGATCCCGGGAATTGCCACACAGGTCACCGTCTATCAGATCATGACGGTTCTGCATCTGGTCAATACGCTTTACGGCTACATTTTCCTGATGCTGGGGACTGATGTTATCGCCATTTATATCTTTTTGCAGTTTTTCGAGAATCTGCCAAAGACACTGGACGAGGCGGCAATTCTGGACGGTTGCAGTTATTTCGGCGTATTCTTCCGAATCCTGCTGCCGCTGCTGAAACCGGCGATCGTTACCAGTGCGATTCTGAAAGGTGTCGGCACCTACAACGAATACTATATGGCAAACCTGTACTTGCAGGACAAGAACCTGTATCAGGTGGTATCCACTTCTTTGTACACATTCACCGGACCTATGGGCAGCCAGTATCAGTATATCTGTGCCGGCGTAATTATCACCATGATTCCGATTCTGATTATTTTCCTGTTTTGTCAGAAACAGATCTACAGCGGCATGGCAATGGGTGCTGTAAAGGAATAATAGGAGGCAATATATATGAACCCGACTTTGACACAGGCAGCCAGCCTGCCGAATATTCCGTGGCAGAACCGACCGGGAAACTGTTCTGCACCGGTGTGGCGTTATACCGAAAACCCTATCATTTCCCGCAATCCGATTCCCGATGTTGCCCGCATATTTAATAGTGCTGTGATTCCCTATCAGGGTGCCTATGTGGGTGTGTTCCGCGGAGAGCAGGTGAACGGCATTCCGTTTATCTACTTCGGCAGAAGCCGCGACGGAATCCACTGGGAGTTCGAACCGGATAAGATCCAGTTTGTAGATGAGAACGGCGAGCCGTTTCAGCCGATCTACGCATACGATCCCCGATTGGTAGAAGTGGACGGAACCTATTATGTCATCTGGTGTCAGGACGCATATGGTGCAGCGATCGGCATGGCAAAGACGACCGATTTCCGGACATTTGTGCGAGTGGAAAATCCGTTCCTGCCGTTTAACCGGAACGCGGTATTGTTCCCGCGAAAGGTCAACGACAAATATCTGATGCTGTCCCGTCCCAGTGACAGCGGACACACCCCATTCGGGGACATCTTCCTGAGCGAAAGCAAAGACATGGAATACTGGGGACACCACCGCCATGTTATGGGCAAGAGCAGCCGCTGGTGGGAAAACACCAAAATTGGCGGCGGAGCAGCACCAATCGAAACCAGTGAGGGCTGGCTGTTGTTCTACCATGGTGTTACCAATACCTGTAACGGATTCGTCTACAGCATCGGCGGTGCCATTCTGGATTTGGACGAACCGTCCAGGGTGAAATACCGCTGTGAGAACTTCCTGCTGACACCGGAACAGTGGTACGAAGAACGTGGCTTTGTGCCGAACGTTTGTTTCCCCTGTGCCACCCTGCAGGACGGCGACACCGGCAGAATTGCGATTTACTATGGCTGTGCAGACAGCTATGTGGGTCTGGCGTTTACTGATGTACAGACTGTAGTCGAATACATTCAGTCCCATGATGCGGCTTGTGATGATGACTGCAGCGAGGGCAGACGATAATTGCAGATATGCCAACAATAGGAGGGATGGACATGAAACTGACCGCAGAAGTGCAAATGATGCTGGAACAAAAAATCATTCCGTTCTGGCTGTCGCTGCAGGACGATCATTATGGCGGGTTTGTCAGTTATGTAGATCTGAACCTGCGGCGGAATGAAAAAGCCGAAAAGGGCTGTATTCTTAACAGCCGGATCCTCTGGTTTTTTTCCGAAGCGGCAATGCTGCTGAAACGTCCGGACCTGCGGCAGGCGGCAGATCATGCGTACCGGTTTCTGATGCGGTACTGCATGGATCGCAAAGCCGGCGGCGTGTACTGGTCGGTGACTTTTGATGGAAAACCGCTGGACACCACCAAGCACACTTACAATCAGGCGTTTGCGATCTACGCCCTGTCTGCTTATTATCGGCTGACCGGAAATCCGAAGGCGTTGTTTGCAGCGAATCAATTGTTTCAGTGCGTGGAAAACCATTGCCGCGATGCAGGCGGCTATGGAGAAGCCTATGACCGTTTCTGGAATCCGGAATCTAACGAAAAGCTTTCCGAAAACGGTGTTATGGCAGAGCGTACCATGAACACCCTGCTCCATGTTTTTGAAGGCTACAGCGGACTGTATCAGGCGACACAGGCACCGGAAGTGGGAACAGAACTGCGTGCCCTGCTGGACATCTGGGGAAAGCACATGTTCCAACCGGAAAAACGCCGGCAGGAGGTATTCTTTGATAAGAACTACCACAGTCTGATCGACCTCCAGAGCTACGGACACGATATTGAAAGTGCATGGCTACTGGACTGGGGCTGTGATCTGCTGGGAGATGCGGCACTGGCTGAAAAGGTACACCGCATGACCGATGTGCTGGCACAATCTGTACTGGAACGCGGCTTTGACGGCGAAGCCGTCTGCAACGAAATCGAAAAAGGTGTGACAGATACAGACCGGATCTGGTGGGTGCAGTCAGAGGCGATCGTTGGATTTGTCCACATGCTGGAAAAACATCCTGAACAGAAACAGTACGGCGAAGCCGCCGCGAAAGTGTGGAAGTATATTCTGCGGCAGCTGGTGGATTCGCGGGAAAACAGCGAATGGTTCTGGAAAGTGGACATCACCGGCAAACCGGTGAAAAAGCTGACGATCGTTGACCCGTGGAAGTGCCCGTATCATAATGGCAGAATGTGTATGGAGATCATAAGGAGGAATCCAGATGTATCATGTTGAATATCTGCGGCAGAAAGAGAAGCAGGAAGAATTGTTCCGCCGCAAAAATGAGAAATCTTCTTTTTATAATGGTATCTACCTGCGGTGGAAAAATCCGGTGCTCACCCGTGACCATGTGCCGCTGCACTGGCGGTACGATCTGAATCCGGAAACGAACCCGTTTTTTCTGGAACGGCTGGGAGTCAACGCGGTGTTCAACGCCGGAGCAATTTATCTGAATGGCAAGTATTGTCTTGTGGTTCGGGTAGAGGGCAATGACCGAAAAAGCTTCTTTGCGGTTGCAGAGAGCACCAACGGCATCGACAATTTTCGCTTTCGGGAAAAGCCCGTTGTGCTGCCGGATCTGTATCCGGACGAAACCAATGTCTATGACATGCGGCTGACTCAGCACGAGGACGGCTGGATCTACGGCGTGTTCTGTTCTGAATCCAGTGCCAAAGACCCTGCCGACTTGTCGGCGGCAGTGGCGGCAGCAGGCATTGTCCGCACCAAGGATTTGAACACGTGGGAACGCCTGCCGAATCTGGTGACCAAGCAAAGCCCCCAGCAGCGGAACGTCTGCCTGCTTCCGAAATTCGTAGACGGGAAGTATGCGTTTTATACCAGACCGATGGACGGCTTCATTGAAACTGGTTCCGGCGGCGGTATCGGGTTCGGACTGGCAGAGGACATCACCCATGCGGTGATTGAAGAAGAACGTATGACCAGCCTGCGGAAGTATCACACCATTACCGAATCCAAAAACGGAGCCGGTGCGGTGCCTATCGAAACGGAACAGGGCTGGCTGCATCTGGCACACGGCGTGCGGAATACGGCAGCGGGACTTCGCTACGTATTGTATGTATTTGTCACAGACCTGCACGAGCCGTGGAAAGTGATTGCCGAACCGTCTGGCTATTTTCTGGCTCCGCTGGGCGGAGAACGGGTGGGCGATGTTTCCAACGTGGTGTTCACCAACGGTGCGATCGTTCGTCCGGACGGCACGGTATACATTTATTATGCATCATCAGACACACGGTTGCACGTTGCCACTACCGACATCAAGCGACTGTTGGATTACGCCTTTCACACCCCGCAGGACCCGCTTCGCAGTGCCGATTGTGTCAAGCAGCGGTGTGATCTGATCGACCGGAATCTGGAATTTATGCATCAACAGGGATAACACTCTTTTGGAATTATTATGAGGAGGAACCAAAATGAAGAAGAAATGGATCGCAGCAATCAGCAGTGTCGTTCTCGGCTGCAGCACCGTAATGATGCCGTTTGCATCATCATTCACCGTAAATGCAGCTGATACCCGCAGCGGATTCGTTACCACCAACGGCACCCAGTTCATGCTGGATGGCTCTACATTCTACTATGCCGGCACCAATAACTACTATCTGAACTTCAAGCCGAAGGAAAGCGTAGATGCAGTGCTGGAAGATGCCGCAGAAATGGGACTGAAAGTTGTCCGCACATGGGGCAACTTAGATGCCGGTGTGAAAACGGATAAGGTTTCTGATAAAGGTTACACCGTATTCACCGACAACGTAGATGGCTCCGGCGAAAAGGAAGGCGTGTACTATCAGTATTTCGATGCCGATCTGGGCAGACCGGTCGTCAACGAAGGCGAGGACGGCTTGCAGAAGCTGGACTATGCACTGTACAAGGCAGAGCAGGAAGGTATCAAACTGCTGATCACCTTTACAAATAACTGGGAAGCATTCGGCGGCATGGGACAGTATGTCCAGTGGGCAAAGCTGGCAGGGGAAAATGTCAGCGGTCACGATGACTTCTACACCAATGAAACCATTAAGGGCTGGTATAAGGATTACATCAAGACACTGCTCAATCATGAGAACGTATATACCGGCGTAAAGTACAAGGACGATCCCACGATCTTCTCATGGGAACTGGCGAATGAACCTCGCTGTGAATCCGATGCGGGCTGTGAAAACAACACCGTTGTAAAGTGGGCAACCGAAATGAGTGCCTATGTGAAGTCTATCGACGACAACCACATGCTGGCTGTTGGTGACGAAGGCTTCTATAACTATGGTTACAACGATTTTCCGGAGGGCGACCACAAGTATGTATACCACGGCAGCTCCGGTATGGACTATTTACAGCTGACCTCGATTCCGGATATTGACTTCGGCACTCTGCATGTGTACTGCGACCAGTGGGGACTGACCAAGGAGCAGGGCGAATTCTGGTTCAAGAAGCACGGCGAGGACACCGCGGCAATGAATAAGCCGCTGATCGCAGAAGAATTCGGCTGGAAAGACCAGGGCGAAAGAGCCGATGTTTATACAGACTGGTTCAACATTTTCGAGGGCAACACCTACGAGGGCGTAGAATTCGCCGGAACCAACTACTGGATGCTGGCTTCCATGGACGGCGGCAGCCTGTATCAGGACTATGACGGCTATACCGTTTATTTTCGGGATTACCCGAAAACCAATGATGCACGTGATGTCATTATGGCACATGCAGAGCGTATGAATGCCCGCAATGCACAGAACAGCGTTTCTCCGAAAAAGGCAGACTTTGACATTGTGAACCCGAAAGATGTGACCTTGCAGGCAACGATCAAACTGGGCAGCATCTCCGGACTACAGCTGGACGACACCGCACTGACTGCTGACACCGACTACAGCATCAGCGGCACTACAGTTACCATTTCGAAAAATGCACTGCAATCACTGGAACTGGGCAATCACAAGGTAACGCTGCTTACCACCGAGGGTGCACAGCCGACCGCATTGATTCGCGTGTACGATTCCACTGCGGAGGAACAGTCCCGCAGCGTGATCGACGACTTCGAAAGCTATGCAGACAGCAAAGCAGTTGCCGCAGCATATCAGCAGAATTCCAGCGGTGACAGCCTGACCCTTTCGCTGGACACCGAACATGTAAAGAACGGCAAGGCTGCCCTGAAATACGACTACAGCGTAACAGACGGCGGTGCAGGCTACTGCGGTGCTACCAAGAACTTGGGCAGTGCAGACTGGACCGGCTTCGACGGCATTCGCTTCTGGATCCTGTCGGACGGCAGTAACCGCGAAACTACATTCCAGTTTGTGGACGGTGCCGGTGCATACTGGGAGAGCGTTCAGAAAGTTACTGCCGAGGAAGGCTGGACAGAGGTAAAGATCCCGTTCTCAGACTTCTATGTGCAGCAATGGGGCACTGCCGCAGAAACTCCGACACTGAGCGGTGTGAAAGAATTCTCTCTCTACACCGGACAGAACGGCAATCCGGGAACTGGTGTATGGTATTTCGATGACATCGGTCTGTACCATGACGGTACGGTCACGGTACCCGATGCAGAAGCAACAGAAACAGAAGCAACCTTTGATCCGCAGGATCCCACAGACATCATCTTTACCATTATCACTAACGGACATGTGCTGACCGGCATTACCGAGGATGGAAATGCATTGCAGCAGGGAACGGATTACGCTGTCAACGGCAGCCAGTTCCGCTTCAATCGCTCCTATCTGGAAACCCTGACAGAGGGCAAGCACACCCTGCATGTGACATTTGCCACTTGTCCGGACGTTGTTCTGACCATTCAGGTGCTGGGACAGTCCGGCACGACTGAAACTACAGTCACGACCGAAGAAACCACGACCACAGAAACAGAAACCACTTCCTCTGCGGCAGACACCACAAGTGAAACCGCTTCTTCGGAGAACACCACAGAAACCGTTGCCTCCACCACAGAAACCACAGCTCAGACAACTGCATCTTCTTCCGAAGTGCTGGGACAGGTGCTGTACGGTGACGTGAATCTGGACGGCAGAGTAGACATCACAGACGCAGTGCTGCTGAACAAGGCGACTGCCGGCGTGGTAACCTTGAATGATACTGCACGGCAGAACGCAGACTGCGATGCCGACGGCATGACAGATACCAATGACGCAACCGTTTTGCTCCGGTTCTTGGTGCAAATCATCAACAACCTGCCGGAAATGGCAGAATAAATTTTAGGGCAATACCGCACAAAGATTGTGCGACAGATGCGTCGTCAAATTTTTCGTCAGATGAAACAAAAAGCGGAGTGAATACTTGATGTATTCACGAGCATTTTTGTGAAATATGACGAGAAATTTGCAAGCAGATGGCGTGCAAAGTCGCCAGACGCTCTTTGTGCGGTATTGCCTTAGGCAATCCCTTTCAAAAATATTCCTCTCTTAAAGAAAAGCGACCCTGTACAGAACCTGTTTTATGGTTTTATACAGGGTTGTTTTTTGCATTTGCAGCAACATAAATTTCATAATTTACATAATATTCATAGAAAAACTGTTTCTTTTTTTCTTCTTTTGCGGTATAATAGAAAATACTAGCATATATAGCGGAAAGATATATGTTCGTATCATGAAAAAATGTGAGAGGAGTAAATAAAATTGAAGAAAATCGGAAAAATTTTAGCCGCTTTGACGGCGGCGACCTTGTGCGTCGGGGCATTGCCGACAGTGCAGGTTGCTTTGCCGCGGGTGTCCATTGCGGCAAGTGCGGAATCCGCAGACGGGTTGACTTACCAACTGATCAATGACAGTACAGAGGTGGCTATCACAGGCTGTGATGACGATGTGACCATTGCCACGATTCCGTCGGAAATTGAGGGAAAGCCGGTTACAAAGATCAGCAGTTATGCGTTTAGTTCGAAATCCAAACTGGTGAAAGTTACAATACCGGACAGCGTGATTTCCATTGAAAATAGTGCTTTTAATGGCTGTAGCCATTTGAGAATTGTGACAATGGCAAATAGTGTGCAAACAATGGGGACTGCCGTATTTGCAAATTGTTCTGAATTAAAAGAAGTTACACTTTCTGAAAGCTTAACAGAAATTAAAGGTTCAACGTTTGACAGCTGTAACAATCTAACGGAGATTGTGATTCCGGATTCTGTAACGACTATAGGAAATTCTGCATTTTCTTCCTGCCCCAGACTGAAGCAGATTTCATTGTCGAAGAACTTGGTAAGCATTGGTAATAGTGTATTTCAATCTTGTCCTGCTTTGACTTCTGTGGAACTCTCGGATTCCGTAACAACTATGGGAAATTATGTATTCTGTGATTGTACTGGATTGGAATATGTGTCTATGCCCAAAAGCTTGACAAGCATGGGAGATCATTTGTTTTTTGGTTGTTCCGCTTTGACTTCTATTGCCATTCCTGATGGCGTTTCTACTTTGAAATCTTACATCTTCTCTGGTTGTACCAGCTTGGAAAAAGTGAAATTGCCGGAGAAACTGAGCAAAATGGAATCAGGTGTATTTAACTCTTGCGAATCGCTGCTGGAAGTTGTTCTGCCGGACGGTCTGACTGAAATTGCTGAAGGCACTTTTGGGGATTGCAAAAAATTGATACATGTGGAAATTCCGGATTCTGTGCTTGTTATCAATAATTCCGCATTTCATGGATGCGAAAGCTTGGAAAAGATTTCGATTCCCAACAGTGTGATCAGTATGGGAGATTACACTTTTGATGGTTGTTCTTCATTAAAATCTATTACAGTTCCTGAAAATATTATGTCGTTAGAAGGCCATGCTTTTAATGACTGCTCTAATTTGGAAAGCGTTCTGTTATTTAAAGATGTTACAGAGATTCAGTATGCTGCGTTCAATAATTGTAAGAATCTGAAAGATGTGTATTACACCGGTTCGGAAGATGACTGGAATGCAATACAGATTGACTCGTATAATGATGCTCTCTTAAACGCAACCATTCACTATAACTGGGATCCCAATGATCCGATTCCTACACAGCCTGTAGTGACCACAACGACACTTCCCACCACCACGACGACGACTACAACCACAGAATCCACAACAGAACAGACCACCGCAGAAACTACAGCTACAACTACCACCAACACCACTGCCGCAACGGCAACCGAAGCGACTGCCACTACTACAGCTACCACAACCACCACGACCACTCCGACAGTTGCAAAGGGTGACGCTTCCGGTGACGGCGTGCTCGACACTAACGATGTGTTCGAAGCGATGCTCTACGTGGCATACCGCGGTGCAGGCATGTCCAGCAATCTCACCGCTGACCAGATCGCCGCTGCTGATATTGACGGTGACGGCTCGGTAGATTCCACCGATGTGTACTATATCCTTTACTACGTTGCCCTGCAGGGTGCAGGCAAGAATCCGACTTGGGACTTCGTGCTGGGCAGAAAGTAATTCCTAGGGAAACACTGAATAAAGCTTGTGCGTAAGATGCGTAGTCAGATTTCTGGGCAATATGACGGAAAATCTGCAAGCAGATTGCGTGCAAAGCCGTCAGGCGGGCTTTATGCAGCGTTTCCCTAATTTTCCTGAAATAGAGAGCCGCTGTGCAGTTGTGCATGGCGGTTTTTTGTTGCACGTGTAATAAAATGGGATTTGTTTTATTGCAGAACACTTGACTTTGCAAACAAATTCCGTTATAATAAAAGACAGGCTTTTGTGCATCTTGACTTGCGAAAAGCCGTTCCCAGCGGACTGGGATTCCCAAAACAGATTGGAAGGTTAACATGCATACAGAATTTTTAATGGGAAATGCTGCGATTGCCATGGGTGCCATTGCGGCAGGTCTGAACGTGGTTTCCGGCTATCCCGGAACGCCGTCTACCGAGGTGCTGGAAACGACTGCCAAGCACAATGACGGCAGCATTTATGTGGAGTGGTCCACAAACGAAAAAGCGGCAATGGAACTGGCTGCCGGTGCGGCGTACTGCGGTGCACGAACCATGGTGACCATGAAGCAGGTGGGGCTGAACGTGGCTTCTGATCCGCTGATGAGTTTGGCATATATTGGTGTCAAAGGCGGCATGGTGATACTGGTGGCAGACGATCCCGGGCCGATCTCCTCGCAGACCGAACAGGATACGCGGCGGTTTGCGGCGTTCTCCAAGCTGCCCTGCTTCGACCCCTCCGGCGTGCAGGAAGCCTATGACATGATTCAGGAGGCGTTTGCCTATTCGGAGCGTTACCACACACCGGTGCTGTTTCGCCCGACGACCAGAGTCTGTCATGGCTACGCTTCGATCACGGTGAAAGATGCGGCAGAATATCAGGTCAACTCGCCGGAGGGGTTTGTGAAAGACTCCTCCAAGTGGGTGATTTTTCCCAAGCTGTCCTATCAGAATCATATCCGCATGGAAAAGCGGAATACCGAACTGCAAAGTGTCTTTTCCGACTATCCCCGCAACCGGATCTATCCGGAAACAGATACCGCATGTCAGAAGGGCATTGCCACCCATGGCATCAGCTTTTCCTATACCATGGAAGCCCTGCACGGCAAAGCTGCACCGCGGCTGCTGAAAGTGGCAACACCGTTCCCGTTTCCGGAACAGCTGGCAGTGGAGTTTTTGCAGGGGCTGGACGAGGTGCTGTGTCTGGAGGAGCTGGATCCTGTCATTGAACAGGAACTGGTGTACCTCTGCGGCAAGTACCACCTGCCCACCCGTATCCGCGGCAAGCTGACAGAGGACGTGGCTCTTGCCGGAGAGAATTCCTGCGACAGCGTGGCGGCAGATTTGGCAGCCTTTCTGGGCTGGCAGCCGCCGGAGCAGAACACAGCAGACCAGCCACCTGAACTGCCGGTACGTCCGCCGGTGCTCTGTGCCGGCTGTCCGCACAGAGCCTCGTTCTTTGCCGTAAAAGAAGCGATGAAAGGCAAAAAGAGCGTATTCTGCGGAGATATTGGCTGCTATACGCTGGGCAACGCCATGCCGCTGGACATGGTGGATACCTGTCTGTGCATGGGTGCCGGTGTCAACATGACGCAGGGCATTGGAAAAATCGAACCGGATACCACTTGTTTTGCTTTCGTGGGGGATTCCACATTTTTTGCTTCGGCAATTACCGGCATGGTCAACGCGGTATACAATCAGGCAAATATGACGCTGGTAGTGCTGGACAATTCCACCACAGCAATGACCGGACATCAGCCTCACCCCGGCACCGGAAAAACCATGATGGGGCAAGTGGTGGACAAGGTGAGCATCGAGGACACGCTCCACGGCATCGGTGTGAAAACCGTAGAAACCGTAAACCCGCTGCACTTGCAGGAGGCAATTGACTGCGTAAAACGGGTGGCTGTGCAGGACGGTGTAAAGGCGATCATTTTCAAGTCGCCCTGTGCCGTACTCATCAAGTCCGGCAAACCGGCACAGATCGAAGAAAGCAAATGTATACAGTGTAAGAAATGTATCCGGACACTGGGCTGTCCGGCGATCATGCTACAGGACGGCAAGGTGCAGATCGAACAGGCACTTTGTACCGGCTGCGGACTGTGTGCACAGGTCTGCCCCACTGCGGCAATAGGAGGTGCTTGTCATGCGTAAGAATATCATTCTTTGCGGTGTCGGGGGACAGGGCATTATCCTGACTTCCAAACTGCTGGCAGCGGCGGCAATGGCAAAGGGCATTCCGGTAATGAGTGCGGAAACCATTGGCATGGCACAAAAGGGCGGCAGCGTGTTCAGCTTTCTCCGCATGGGAGAGGAGCTGTACAGCCCCATGTTCCCCAAGGGTACAGCAGATCTTCTGATCGGCTTTGAGCCGGCGGAAGCTGTCCGCATGTTGCCTTATCTGAAACCGGAGGGAACAGTTGTTCTCAACACGCACCCGATTCAGCCGGTAACAGCAACGCTGGGCGGCGGTGCCTATGATGCCGCGGCAATGATTGCCTATTTGCAGAAGCATGCCGGCAATCTGACGATGCTGGACGGTGATGCTGCCTGCCGGAAGATCGGTTCCCCGAAAGTGCTGAACATGGTCATGCTGGGAGCCGTACTCCGCAGCGGGGTACTGCCTTTGACATTGGAAGAAGTGACGGAAACCATGGAACGTACTGTAAAGCCGCAGTTTCGGGAATTGAACCGGAAAGCACTGCATATTGAAGAATAAGAGGTTTTGACAATGAAGATTACACAAACACAGTTGGAACAGGTCAACGACCGCATGCAGGCGTTGATACGCTCAAACAGCTTTTACGGCAAAAAGCTGGAAGCTGCCGGCATGACAGAAGTGCACACGCCGGAGGAATTCGCGAAGCTGCCGTTTTCGGAAAAGAAAGATCTGCGGGACGCGTATCCGCTGGGACTGATGGCAGTACCGGAAGAAGAAGTCGTCCGGATCCACTCGTCCTCCGGTACTACGGGCACACCAGTCATTATCCCGTATACCGCCAAGGACGTAGACGACTGGGCAATCCAGTTCAAGCGTTGTTATGAAACTGCCGGCATCACCAAAAAAGACCGGATTCAGATCACACCGGGCTACGGTCTGTGGACAGCCGGTATTGGTTTCCAGAACGGTGCGGAAAAGCTTGGAGCAATGGTCATTCCCATGGGACCGGGCAACACCGAGAAGCAGCTGCAAATGATGATGGATATGGAGAGCACCGTGCTGTGTTCCACATCTTCTTATGCGTTACTGCTGGCGGAGGAAATTGGCAAGCGTGGCATCAGGGACAAGATTCATCTGAAAAAGGGTGTTATCGGTTCGGAGCGTTGGAGTCAGAAAATGCGTGACCGGATTTCCGGCGAACTGGGCATTGAACTGTATGACATTTACGGTCTGACAGAAATCTATGGTCCGGGCATCGGCATCAGCTGCAAGGAAAACTGCGGTATGCACTACTGGGACGACTATATCTATCTGGAGATCATCGATCCGGTCACCGGCGAAAATCTGCCGGACGGCGAGATCGGCGAAATCGTCATCACAACATTGGTCAAGCAGGGTGCACCGCTGATCCGTTATCGTACACACGATCTGTCCCGCATCATTCCGGGCACCTGTGCCTGCGGCAGCAAGTTCCCGCGTATCGACATCATCATGGGCAGAACCGACGACATGATGAAGATCAAGGGCGTAAACGTATTCCCCAGCCAGATCGAGGAGATTCTGAGCACATTTGATGAAATTTCCAGCGAGTACCAGATTCGCATCTCTCATCTGGACGGCAAGGACACCATGCGAATCTATGTGGAATCCACCGGTGATGTGGACTTCGCAGACTTGAGCCGCCGCATTGCAGAGCAGGTCAAGAGCCGTATCGGCTTCACACCGATCGTCAAAGTGGTAGAAGTTGGCGTACTGCCCCGTAGCACCAAAAAGACTGCCCGTGTCATTGACGAACGGTTTAATTGAGGCAACACCGTACAAAGCTGTCATATTGTAAAACTGTAGGCAATACCGCACAAAGAGCGTCTGGCGACTTTGCACGCCATCAGCTTGCAAATTTCCCGTCATAAAATGCTCGTGAATACATCAAGTATTCACTCCGCTTTTTGTTTCATCTGACGAAAAATTTGACGACGCATCTGTTGCACAATCTTTGTGCGGTATTGCCTGTAGAACGTGTTCCCACAAAATGATTGTACGGAAAATCGTGCATTGCATCTTTGCGGGAACACGTTTTTGCTGTTCGAAAAATGCAAAATGTTGTAAATTCTTTTTGAACAGACAGCCACCTGTCCGATATGAAGTGTATGATAGAGTATGTAAGGAGAATCCCTTGCAGCGAGTACATAGCTGCGGCAGACGACTTGCAGGAATATCGGAAACACCGGAGCATTCCGGACGGAAAGGTGAGGAATATGGCAAAGTACACACTTTTGAAAACGGCAAAAAAATGCGTGTTGTGCCGTCATTGGAACGGTGCAATGGGCAGCACAATGATCCAGATGAAAACGAAGGACTATTTCCAAGTGGAAATGACAGAAAAGCAGACCTGCTACCAGACTGCAAGAACGACACAGGCGTTGAACTCCTGTTCCAAGTTTGAACCCAGATACTAAGAGAAACGCTATATAAAGGCTTTATGTGTGAATGCGGAATGTGCCCTGTGGCATGTTCCGTATTTTTTTGCAAAAAACACTTGACAAACGGTTTGAGTTATGCTATACTAACTATTGTTAGTGAAAGCTAACTATGCAGAGCAGGGAAAAGCTCTGTTTTTTTCGGGAAAACAGTTAGTTTTTTCTAACCCTTGTATATTTCCTGAGATATACAAAACGTACAGCATTGCAAATCAGAGGTGAAACCATGTCCGAAAGAGAGTGCAGAACATTCGAAAAAAAGCTTGTCCATTTTACGGCACCGACACTGCTGGGCATCAAGTGTGCCAGTCTGGTGTCCTTGTCCCGAGAGGAATTTGACATTCCGGCGTATGCGGCAGCGTTTAATGCACAGGCAGTCCGCGGGGGATTGCAGATGCAGATCATGTGCCGCTGTCAGAAGCGGCAGCTGGTACTGCTGTATCGCCCGAAGCTGCTGCAAAAACGGCTGGAACAGCCGGAAATCCGGCGTTTTCTGCTGCGGTATGGTTACACCGCTGATATGGATCTGGCGGCATGTCTGATGCGGTTGCAGAACCGCATTGCGGAGAAGCCGGAATTTCCCCATGAGATCGGAATTTTTCTGGGGTATCCTTTGGAAGATGTGGACGGCTTTATCACGCATCAGGGGGAGAACTGCAAGCTGTGCGGTTGTTGGAAAGTGTACGGAAATGTGGAACAGGCACGCCGGACATTTGCCAGCTATGAGAAGTGCAGAGTATTTCTCTGTGCAAAGTTGAGTAAGGGCTGTAATATTTTGCAGGCTCTGAAAATATCATAAAGGTAATATTGCAAAAAGCTTTGCAATGTCACCGGTTGCCGGCGAAAGTCAGCAGAATTTTTAGGAGGAAAAAAGCATGAAAGCAGCAGTAATTTATTGGAGTGGCACAGGCAATACCGAACAGATGGCACAGGCAATTGCAGATGCAGCAGGTGCAGAACTGTTCGCAGTATCTGACTTCAGCGGCAGCATTGCAGACTATGACCGTATCGCATTTGGTTGTTCTGCAATGGGCGATGAGGTTTTGGAGGAAGACGAATTCGAACCGTTCTTCGCTTCGATCGAAGGCGATCTGTCCGGAAAGACCATCGCTCTGTTTGGCTCCTATGGCTGGGGCGACGGCGAATGGATGCGGAACTGGGAAGAACGTGCCAAGAATGATGGTGCAACGCTGGTTGGCGGCGAAGGTCTGATCGTCAACGAAACTCCGGACGATGAAGCACTGGAAAAGTGTGCGGCTCTGGGTGCGGAACTGGTAAAGGAATAAGGAAAACACAGACAATATCATCTCCTTTATATTTGCAAAAAAGCTGTGCAGGTTTTTGATAACCTGCACAGCTTTTTTATTTGCTGTTTACAGCAGCCGGAACGTGCTCCGTTCGCTTTCCAACACGCCCTCTTTTCGCAGCTTGCTGATTTCTGCGGAAAGCCCGCTGCGGTCCACTTCCAGAAAATCCGCCAGTTCCTGCCGGTCAAACGGAATGGTAAACGTGCTGCACCGGTGTCGCTGGGCTTGCTGATTGAGATAGGTCAGCAGCTTTTCCCGTGTGGTACGTTTGGAGGTGATCTCCAGCTTCTGGTGAAACACCAGATTTTTGTGGGCAATGATTTGCAGCAGATGAAAAATCACCTGCTGATGAAATTCGCAGCCGTTGCCGCAGGCGTGTAGAATGCGGCTGCCGTCGATCAGCATCACGTCGCAGGACGCAGATGCCACTGCCTGTATGGGAATCGATTCCACTTCTGCACAGACAAAGGATTCGCCGAAAATTTGTGCAGGCTCCACGTTTGCCATAATGCTCCGGTTGCCGGAGTAGTCGATACGCCACAGCTGCACCGCACCGGTCAGCACAATGCCAAACCGTTCTGCCTTTTCGCCTTCGTGTATCACAATTTGCCCTTTGTCATAGTGCTGCACCGTGACTTGCAGACAGTGCAGCATGGCGGACAAGTCGCTTTCGGCAATGTGAGCAAACAGCGGACACTGCTTTAAAATTGGAAAAAATTTCTCCATGTGAACCTCCGCTTTGTTGAAATTTCAACATACAAGATGCTGTTATTATACTATAATGGATACAGAAAGTCAAGGCAACAGTATCGAAAGGCAAAACTACACAAAGCTTTTGCGTATGATATGAGGAGGAATACACATGATAAGAAAAATCATTCACATTGACCGTGACAAATGCAACGGCTGCGGAGCCTGTGCCAGGGCGTGTCACGAGGGTGCGATCGACATCATTGACGGAAAGGCGGTGCTGGTGCGGGAACATTTCTGCGACGGTCTGGGCGATTGTCTGCCGGCATGTCCCACCGATGCGATCACTTTTGAGGAACGGGAAGCCCCTGCCTATGACGAAGCAGCTGTGCAGCGTGCCCAGAAGCTGGCACAGAAAAAGCCCTTTTCCGGCTGTCCGGGAATGCGTGCCAAACAGTTTCAGCGAAGCACTGCTCCCGCAGCAGGAGCAGCCTGTCCCAGTCAGCTTTCCCAGTGGCCGGTGCAGATCAAGCTGGCAGGTGTCATGGCACCCTATTTTGATGATGCCGATCTGCTGATCGCGGCAGACTGTACCGCCTATGCCTACGGAAATTTTCACGAAAAATTTATCCGCGGGAGAATCACTCTGATCGGCTGTCCCAAGCTGGACGCGGTGGACTATGCGGAAAAGCTGACGGCGATTTTTGCGGCACATTCCATTCGCAGTGTCACTGTGGCACGAATGGAAGTGCCCTGCTGCGGCGGTATCGAACAGGCAGTGCAGCGTGCCATTGCGGCAAGCGGAAAAGCCATTTCTTGTCACGTAACGGTGATTGGAACAGACGGAACCATTCAGGAGGAGAGATAACATGGAACAGAAAATGTTTTGCTACCAGTGTGAACAGACTGTAGGCTGTACAGCATGTACCGGAGCCGCAGGCGTGTGCGGCAAAAAAGCCGGCACAGCGAAGCTACAGGACGAACTGACCGGTGCTCTGATCGGACTGGCGAGAGCCGTGGACGGCAATGAAGATCTTGTTACAGAAAAGACAGATGCGTTGATGATCGAGAGCCTGTTTATGACTCTGACCAATGTCAATTTTGACGACAGCCGGATTCAGGCACAAATCGACCGCGTGCATCGGGAACAGGGCAGAATGATTCCTCGGTGTGCCGTCTGTGCATCGCCCTGCGGCAGAAACGAAGATTACAACATGGAACAGCTGTGGCAGGCGGAAGAAAATATCCGTTCGCTGAAATCGCTGCTGCTGTTCGGACTGCGTGGCATGGCAGCCTATGCCTATCATGCTATGGTGCTGGGTTATACAGACAACACGGTAAATCAGTTCTTCTATGAAGCACTGATGCAGATCGGGCTGGATCTGACCATGGAGGAACTGCTGCCGGAAGTGCTGGAGCTGGGAGAAGTCAACCTTCGCTGTATGGCACTGCTGGATCGTGCCAACACGGAAACCTACGGCACACCGGAGCCGACCAAGGTATCCATGCAGATCGATGCCGGCCCGTTTATTGTAGTTACCGGACACGACCTGAAAGACCTCCAGCTGCTGCTGGAACAGACCAAGGACAAGGGCATTGCCGTCTACACACACGGGGAGATGCTGCCGGCACATGCGTACCCGAAGCTGAAAGCTTACCCGCATCTCAAGGGCAATTTCGGAACAGCATGGCAGAACCAGCAGAAAGAATTCGATGCCATTCCGGCACCGGTGCTGTTTACTACCAACTGCCTGATGCCGCCGAAGCCCAGCTATGCCGACCGTGTTTTTACCACAGAAGCAGTGGGCTTTCCGGAAATGGTACACATCGGCAAGGATAAGGACTTCACGCCAGTCATCGAAAAGGCACTGGAACTGGGCGGCTATGCAGCACCGCAGCAGCAGACCGGTATCAACGGCGGCACAGAACTGACGACCGGATTCGGACACGGTGCTGTACTGTCGGTGGCGGACAAGGTGGTGAACGCTGTCAAGGCAGGGAAGATTCGGCACTTCTTCTTGGTCGGCGGCTGTGATGGTGCCAAGGCGGGACGGAACTATTACACAGAATTCGTAAAGCAGACACCGCCGGACACTATTGTGCTGACACTGGCATGCGGCAAGTATCGGTTCCATGATCTGGATCTGGATACCATTGACGGGCTGCCGCGAATCATGGACATGGGACAGTGTAATGATGCCTATAGTGCGATTCAGGTCGCAGTGGCACTGGCAGAGGCATTCGGCTGCGGTGTCAACGAACTGCCCCTGTCCTATGTGCTGTCGTGGTACGAACAGAAAGCAGTCTGCATTCTGCTGACACTGCTGCATCTGGGAATCCGGAATATCCGGCTTGGCCCGTCGCTGCCGGCATTCCTGTCACCGGACGTGCTGCAATATCTGGTAGACAGCTACGGTATCGCCCCGATCACCACACCGGAGCAGGACTTGGCGGAATTGCTACAGTAACTGAATTGCGATATAGAGAAAATCAAAAAGCCATACCCCAGAGAATAAACGCTCTGCGGTATGGCTTTTTACTTATGGTGTTATAATTTGTGTGGTATTGCCTCGAATTATTCCGAACGCAGTGCCACAACAGGGTCTTTCTTTGCCGCACTCTTGGACGGGATAAATCCGGCAATCAATGTCAGCAGAACGCTGATCGCAATCAGAATGATCGCCGCCGGAACGGGGAGAACCGCACTCAGATTCTGAATGCCGGTGAGGTGGTGTACCAGCAGGTTGATCGGAATGCAGAGCAGATATGTGACCACGATGCCCAGCAAACCAGAGGTAAATCCAATGATAATGGTTTCTGCATTGAACATGCTGGAAACATCTCGCTTCGAGGCACCGATTGCACGGAGAATACCGATTTCCTTGGTGCGTTCCTGTACAGAGATCAACGTGATAACGCCGATCATAATGGAGGAAACGATCAGCGAAATGGCAACAAATGCGATCAGCACATAGGTAATGGTGTTGATGATCTTCGTCACAGAGGACATCATCAGCCCCACATAGTCGGTATACTGGATCTGTGCCATTTCGTCCTTGCCCTCGTTGTAGTCTGCAATGGCATCTTCGATCACATCCTTGTCCTCAAAGGTTGCTGCATAGAGATTGATCGATGCAGGGTCGTCCAGATCAATATCCCCCAGTGCTTTCAGGTTGTCCTCATAGGTGGAATCGGAGAACTGCATCATTTCGTCATAGTAATTCGCACACTGTTCCGTGGTCAGGGTGGGGAGCAGCTGGTTCAAAGCTCCTACCAGTTCTGCCGGCTGCATGGCAGCCATTTTCTGCTGTACCTGCTGGGCATACTGTGCCTTGACTTGCTGCTGCATCATCTGGGTGAATGTGTCGGTGATTTCGTCGTCACTCATGGATTCCAGGTAGGACTGCACATCGCTTTCGCTCATGCTCATCTGCTGTGTCATGCCCTGCAGCATTGCCGCTTCCATATCGCTGCGGCTCATGCCCTGCATTGCCTGCTGTACGGAATCGTTCAGCTGTTCCTCGGTGGGAATGCTCATTATCTGTACATATGCCTGTGCTTTTCCGCCGTCGTCCAGTTCGTTCAGATATTCCAGAAAGGCAGTCTGCTTGTCCGCATCAGAGGTGCTGCCGGAGGTATCCTTGAACGGCAGGCCGGTGAAAATATCGGTGTTCTTACTGTCCTTCTGGGCAGTGATCGCATCGGATTCCTTGCTGTGTTCAATGATATACTTGGTCAGGTCGCTGGTATAGGCAATGGAGCCGGACAGCATCGGAGCGGTGGTATCTTCATTGGGGCGGATAATGCCAGTCACTTTTAATTTCAGACCGTTGTCGTAGAGGTACTGCAAGCCGGCTTCGGTGTCCCGCAGGTCGGTGTACAGCCCTGTGCTTTCGTCATAGCGGTAGCAGTCGGAATTCAGGATCGTGCGGAAGTCCATGCTGCAAATGTCGGCATAGGACCAGCTTTTGTTGTCCTTTTGCAGTTCCTTGCCATTCACTGCCGCTTCCATGATGCTGTCCACATCTTCTTTCGGTTCCAGACCGAGGGCGTATAATGTCATGTCGTCCAGTTCGTTGTTTTCGTCCAGCACCAGTACGATCTCGTCGTAGCTGTTCGGCCATGAGCCGTAGACCACATCGTACTGCTTTTTCAGCAGGTCGTTGATGGGCTTGCCGTTGTCGCCGGGGAGAAGTTCCTGCCACAGATTCATGGACGAACCGCCCATACCCATGGACATCATCGAGGTAGCGTCTTCGCCGAACATGGAAGTGCTGGCATCGGTCATTGCCTGCATATCAATGCCCATGTGTTCCAGTACCATTTCCTGCATCAGTTCTTCGGTGTCGGAGTGGATAATGGTGCCGTCCACATTTTTGGTGTAGATCAGCATGTCCAGATCGTAGGAATACTGTACGCCGTTGACTGCCCTGTGCAGGTTGCTTTCGCTGTCTTTCCGTTTCGATTCAATATAGGACTTGAAGCTTTTCAGGTCGTTTTCGGAAGTTTCCATGTTGTTCAGAGCGTCCATCATATCGTAGATCGCCGACTTCTTGTACACCGCATCATTGCTGTGGGTGCTGTCCGAGGTGGCATAGCCCATAAAGGTTTCCATCAGGGCACTCAGGTCGGTGTTGGTTTTCTGAATCGTCAGGGGATAAGAGGACAGGGTTTCTTCCTGAATGGTGTTGATATAGGTGTTGAAGCCCTGCGAAATAGAGAGCACCAGTGCAATGCCAATGATGCCGATGCTTCCTGCGAAAGAAGTCAGCATGGTTCTGCCCTTTTTGGTGAACAGGTTTTTCAGGGACAGGGAGAATGAAGTGCCGAAAGACATAGAGGGCTTTTTCAGCTTTTTGCCGTTTTCGTTTTCCGCCTTGTCTGCCTGTAATTCCCGCTGGTATTCTTCCTCCGTCAGCGGTCTGGAGTCGTCAGTCAGCTTACCGTCCAGGACACGAATGATGCGGGAGGAATACTGCTCTGCCAGTTCCGGATTGTGTGTGACCATGACGATCAGGCGATCCCTGGAGATCTCCTTGAGGATCTCCATGACCTGAATGCTGGTTTCTGTATCCAGAGCACCGGTAGGCTCGTCCGCCAGAATGATGTCCGGATTGTTGACCAGTGCCCGTGCGATTGCCACACGCTGCATCTGTCCGCCGGACATCTCACTGGGCTTTTTGGAAAGCTGGTTGCCCAGCCCCACATCTTCCAACGCTTTTTTGGCACGCTTCCGGCGTTCTGCCTTGGACACACCGGACAGCGTCAGAGCCAGTTCCACGTTTTGCAGCACAGTCTGGTGGGGGATCAGGTTATAACTCTGGAACACGAAGCCGATCGAGTGATTTCGATAGGTGTCCCAGTCGCGGTCTTTGAAATCCTTGGTGGAGCGTCCGTTGATAATGAGGTCGCCCTCGGTGTACTGATCCAGCCCGCCGATAATGTTCAGCATGGTAGTCTTGCCGCAGCCGGACGGTCCCAGAATGGAAACGAATTCGTTCCGTCGGAATCGCAGGTCAATGCCTTTCAGAGCATGGACGGTGTTTTCTCCGGCGAGATAGTCTTTTTTGATTCCTTTTAATTCCAGCATAAAGGTGCTTTTTCCTCCTTTGGTTGCAGGGAAAGTTCCCTTGAGGCAATACCGCACAAAGAGCGTCTGGCAACTTTGCACGGTGCTGCCTTTAGAAAATTGCGGTTGATGCCTACATTGTAACATATTACTGGAAAAATGTCAATCTGCTGCCAGCTGTCATTTCTTTTTCCGCATCTGCCGCAAAGTCCGAATTGTTCAATTATTTCGGAAAAAACCGTGGTACAATAGAAGCATCAAAGGAACTGGTGAAACCGCAAAACGGCGTGTTTCGGAAAGTTTCCGGCAAGGAGGAAATTGCAATGGATTTTGAGAGAGTGAACATCAAGGGCGGCTCCGCTTATGAGAACGTGGCAGGCTATTCCCGTATCGTGAAAGCTGGTCCGTTCGTGTACGTTTCCGGTACCACATCGGTGACACCGGAGGGCACGGTTTACGGTGAGGGTGATCCCTACGAACAGGCAAAGTACATCTTTAACAAGCTGGTCGGTCTGCTGGAAGAAAACGGCGTTTCCCGCGAAGAAGTTGTGAAGGTGAACATCTTTGCCACCAAGTCTTCCTACAACAACGAGATCACCCGTGCTTATTCCGAGTACTTCAAGGAAAGCAGACCCTGCTGCACATGGATCGGTATCAAGGAACTGAACCGTCCCACACAGCTGGTGGAAATCGAAATGCAGGCAATCGTAGGGGCTAAGGCGTAAAAGCACGATAAGTTCTTACGACAGGTTTTATGAAAGGCAATACCGCACAAGCTTTGTGCGGTATTGCCTTACGTTATTTCAACACTTTATACCCTTGTTCCGTCACAGCTTTTTTCAGGGCAGCCAGATCTGCCGGTGCATTCAGAGATACCACAGCAGTTCCCTCGGTGTGGCTGACAACGGCTTCGTCCACTTCCGGAAATGCCTCCAGACACTTTTTCACCGTTGCTTCACAGTGACTGCACATCATACCCTTGATGTGCAGTGTGACCTGCATGCCGGAGTTTTTTCCCGTTGCCCCAGTCTGCTGTTCCAGCTGAATGGCTGCCACAGCGTGTTTCAGCTTTTTGTCCCTGTCGGAACGGTTCAGCTGGAACAGGTTCAGCCGCAGAGCATTAGTGACAACGCAGAAGCTGGACAGGCTCATGGCAGCGGCTCCGAACATGGGATTCAGCTTCCAGCCCAACAGCGGGATCCAGACACCGGCTGCCAGCGGAATGCCGATCACATTATAGATAAATGCCCAGAACAGGTTTTCGTGAATGTTCCGCAGTGCCGCACGGCTCAGACGAATGGCAGCCGGCACGTCTGTCAGCCGACTTTTCATCAGTACAACATCTGCTGCATCAATGGCAACATCGGTACCGGCACCAATGGCAATGCCGATGTCTGCACGTGTCAGTGCCGGTGCATCGTTGATGCCGTCGCCGACCATTGCCACTTTGCCCAGTGCGGACAGCTTCCGAATGACGGCTTCCTTGCCGTCCGGCAGTACGTCGGCAATGACATGATCGACACCAGCCTGTTTTCCGATCGCCCTGGCGGTCTGTTCATTGTCGCCGGTGAGCATGACCACCTGAATGCCCATGTTTTGCAGCTGGCGAATCGCCTCCGGACTTTCCTCTTTCAGCACGTCTGCCACGGCGATGATTCCCAGAAGCTGGTTATCGCGGGCAAAGAACAGCGGTGTTTTTCCGGCTTTCGCCAGCATTTCCGCCTGCTGCTGTACTTCCTCCGGAATGGTCGTCGCCTGGGCGATACAGCCGGCATTGCCGCCGTAGAGCACTTGCCCGTTCCACTTTGCTGTCAAACCGTTTCCCACCAGAGCCTGAAATTCAGTGACCGGCGAAGCGGGAATCTGGTGTTCTTCGCTATATTGTAAGATCGCTTTTGCAAGCGGGTGTTCGCTTTTCTGCTCCAATGCAGTTGCGGCGGAGAGCAGTTCCTGTTCGGTGACATCTGCCGCAGGGAGAATATCTGTAACGCGGGGTTCGCCGCAGGTGATCGTACCGGTCTTGTCCAGTGCTACGATCTGAACCTTGCCGGCTTCCTCCAGAGAAACCGCGGTTTTGAACAGGATTCCGTGCTTGGCTCCGACACCGTTTCCCACCATAATGGCAACTGGTGTAGCAAGCCCCAGTGCACAGGGGCAACTGATGACCAGCACGGAAATGCCCCGTGCCAGAGCATATCCCACAGTTTGTCCCACCAGCAGCCATACCACAATTGTGACAACAGCAATGGCAATGACAGCCGGTACAAACACACCGGAAACCTTGTCTGCGATCTTGGCAATGGGAGCCTTGGTGGCAGCGGCATCGCTGACCATGCGAATGATCTGGGAAAGCGTGGTATCTTCTCCCACACGTGTGGCTTCACACCGGAGAAAACCGGACTGGTTGATCGTGGCAGCTGAAACATTGTCGCCGACTGCCTTGTCCACCGGAATGCTCTCACCGGTGAGGGCAGATTCGTTGACGGCACTGGTGCCCTCGACAATGACACCGTCCACCGGAATGCTCTCGCCGGGGCGGACAACAAACTGTTCGCCGCGGTGCACCTGCTCCACCGGAACCGTGACTTCCTCACCATTCCGGAGCAGCACGGCGGTTTTCGGGGAGAGGTTCATCAGCCCTTTCAGAGCATTGGTCGTTTTGCCCTTGGAGTGTGCCTCCAGCATTTTTCCCACGGTAATCAGTGTCAAAATCATAGCGGCGGATTCAAAGTAGAATTCGTGCATATAACTCATCACTGCGTCCATGTCGCCCTTGACCTGGGCATCTGTCATGGCAAACAGGGCGTAGGTACTGTATACGAATGCCGCACCGGAACCCAGTGCCACCAGTGTGTCCATATTCGGGGCACGGTGGAGCAGGCTCTGGAATCCGCTGACGAAGAATTTCCGGTTGATGACCATGATGATAATGGTAAGCAGCATCTGTACCAGACCCATTGCCACATGGTTGCCGTTGAAGAACGGGGGCAGGGGAAATCCCCACATCATATGTCCCATAGAGATATACATGAGCACTGCCAGAAATCCCACAGAGGCGATCAGCCGCCGCTTCAGCACCGGTGTTTCGCGGTCGGCGAGGGCATCACTGTCCGGAGCCGCTGCTTCGTCAGAGCCGCCCTTGCGGGAAGCACCGTAACCGGCTTTCTGGACGGCATCGATAATTGCTTCCGGAGAAGCTGTGCCCTCGACTCCCATGGAGTTGGTCAGCAGGCTGACAGAGCAGCTGGTGACACCGTCCACCTTGGAAACCGCTTTTTCCACACGGGCACTGCACGCGGCACAGCTCATGCCCGTAACATTGTATTGTTCCATTGATTGAAAACCTCCTACTTCATCAATTTTTGCAGTGTAATCACCAATTCGTCGATGACTTCGTCCTTGCCGGCACGAATATCATCTGCCACACAGGTGCGGATATGGTTGGCAAGCAGTTCCTTATTGAAGGCGTTCAGGGCAGCGTTGGCGGCGGCGACCTGTACCAGAATATCCGGACAATAGGCGTTTTTCTCCACCATGCCCCGAATGCCCCGAATCTGCCCTTCGATGCGGTTCAGACGGTGGATCAGTTTGGTGTATTCCTCCTGCGAGCGTTCCTTTGTCTTGTGACAACAGGGACATCCCTGTTTTTCTGTATGTTCCATAGCGGATAGGCTCCTTTCTGTATTTGCGGTGTATCGGGGATATACCCCCTACCAGTATTATATACCCCTAAGGGGTATTTGTCAAGGCGGGGAAGGTGCAAAAGTTTTGTTGCAAATTTGTTTCCTATATTGTTGCAGAAATTCTGAGGCAATACCGCACAATCTTTGTGCGGTATTGCCTCAGAATATCATACAGATAGCTGAAATAGCATTGCAACTTTTGCAAAGATATGCTATAATAGAAAAAATGGAACAGGAGGAGTTCATATGACGTGGGAAACCATTGAAATTGCCGGAAAAATCTGCCGGATCGCCGCCGCAGATTCGCCTGTCTGTGTGCTGATCCAGCCCACAGGGGAACATGAGCAGGCACATCTGACAGAGGAAGCCGGACAGATCTTACAGCATGCCTCATGTGAGGCATTGTTTGTGTCGTTTCCGATCGCAGACTGGGATCAGGAACTTTCTCCGTGGCATGCAAGACAGGCATTCGGAGAAGAATCGTTTGGCAGCGGTGCCGGTGCAACCTTGCAGTGGATTCTGGAAAAGCTGCTGCCGGCACTGCGATCTCAGCTGCATCTGCCGGAAAATATACCGTATATTTTGGGCGGCTACTCTCTGGCGGGATTGTTCAGCTTGTGGGCAGCGTACCAGACCGATGTCTTTGCGGCAGTGGCAGCTTGTTCCCCCTCAGTTTGGATAGACGGGTGGGCAGAATATGCCGCATTGTATCGTCCTAAGACACCGCACATCTACCTTAGTCTTGGAACCAAAGAACACAAAACCAGAAACCCGCTGCTGCGAACGGTAAAAGAACGCATAACAGAACAGGAAGAACTGCTCCGGCAGGGCGGCGTGGATACAGTGCTGGAATGGAATACCGGCAATCATTTTCAGGAAAACGCAGCACGCACAGCGAAAGGCTTTCTGTGGTGCATAAAACAAGTGGAGGAATGCTGATGTTGGAAGTTTTTGAGATTTACCAGCCGCCGCAGGCAGACCGTAACAAGATTGCCGGAAAAATGCTGGGGCATGTTTTGATCGTCTTTGCCGCCCTGGCGGTCGTCATGGTCAAGCTGTTTCTCTGCATCGGGGCAGATTCTGCACGGAACCGTGATGCAGTCCGCAAGGTGACTTCTCCGGAAACGGAACAATGGGCACTCATCGTGTTTCTGGTATTTGTTGCGGCAGTGATCTATCTGAGTGTGGCAGGATTCCTGCTTTCCCGAAAAGTCCGCAGACAGTTTACAGCCTGGGTGTACAATGGGGAAAAACTGTACGTGGTGACGGCAAAGGTACCATCTGCCGGAAGGTACAGTTCTCCCCGTAGAGTTTCCAGCGTGTTTCAGATACAGGAACGTGCATTGGAGATACTGCACGACCCGCGAATGCTGGTCAGTCTGATAGAGGGTACCGTTTCCGAACCGCTGTTTCACGTCACGCCGGTGACAGAGGTGCGGCGAATCCGGCAGCGGGAGCAGGAAGTGATCGTGTATTTTGACCGTTATCGGGAAAAGATTTCCAAAAAAACAACAAATTTCGAAGCACTGATGATGCATTTGCGAGCATTAGGAGCAGAGTAAAGGCAGTCCTGTATGATATGCGTACAGGACTGCTTTTTTTGCAAAAAGACTTGCCAATCTGCGAAAAATGTGGTATAGTAGTACGTGGGCATTTGAAAAGCCCTTTTTATCGAACAATTGGCAGCAGATGTCAGGGAAGCAGGTGAGAATCCTGCACAGTTCCGCTACCGTGTCGGGGAGCACCATACACATGCCACTGGAATGTTTCGTTCCGGGAAGGCGTATGGTCCGCGGAGAGCCGAAGTCGGGATACCGGTCTGCTGCTTTGGAATAGATCCCATCTACGAGAATAGAGGAAATTGTTGGTGCATGTGTATTCTGTGCTTTGCATAACTGCAAAGGCTCTGCTTTTTGCACCCATACGAAGGAAATATGATCGGTATTTCCCAAGACAATCACACAAGGCTTGTGTGTTGTATCCCGTGTTCTTCTGGAAACACGGGCTTTTTTGACATTGGAGGAAACTTATGCAGCTGCTCTTGATTCGGCACAGCATCACAGCCGGCAATCTGGAACACCGCTATATCGGCTGCCGCACAGACGAACCGCTTTGCGAAGCGGGGATTGCTCTGGCACAGCAGAAATCGGTGGAATTTCGCCGGTCGTTTCCGGTACCGGAACTGGTGCTGGTCAGCCCGATGCAGCGTTGCCGGCAGACGGCAGAGATCCTGTTTCCTCATATGTCGCAGAAAATTGTATGGGGACTACAGGAGTGCGATTTCGGAGCGTTCGAAGGAAAAAATTATCAGGAGTTGTCCGGTGACACGTCCTATCAGGCGTGGATCGACAGCGGCGGTACGCTGGCATTTCCGGAGGGCGAATCCAGGGAGGGATTTGTGCGGCGATGCTGTGCAGCGTTGGAAGCGGCACTGCAAAGCCGGCAGGAATCTCATATCGCAGCAGTAGTACACGGAGGCACAATTATGGCGGTGCTTTCTGCATTGGAACAACAGCAGAAAGCGTATTTTTCATGGCAGGTAAAACCTTGTACGCCGGTTTTTTGCAGGGTGGTGACTTTATCCCCCCTGCGGCTTGCTGCATCAGGGAGTTGAAACAACGAGATGTGCATTTATATGGCAGGAGTGGACGTGCATTCCGCAGACGTTTCCGCAAGGGAACAGTTTGCATTTTCGGAAGAACAGGTCAGGCAGATTCTGACAGAACTGGTGCAGAAAGACGGCATCAGCGGAGCAGTATTGCTTGCAACCTGCAATCGGACGGAACTGTATCTCTCCGTACAGGAACGCCGGTCTTCCGCAGAAGACGATGCTGTCAGCCAGCCGGCAATAGACATCTCTCCGGCAGAGCTCCTGCGGCAGTATGCCCATGCACCGAAAAAGCCTTTTACCGGGCGGGTTTTGACGGAAATCGATGCGGTACAGCATATCATGGAAGTCGCCTGCGGTCTGCATTCGCAGATCCTGCATGAAGAACAGATCGTCACACAAGTGGGACATGCGGTGGAACTGGCACGTGCCTGTCGCAGTACAGACGGCGTGCTGGACACCCTGTTCCGAACGGCAGTTTCTGCCGGAAAAGAGGCACAGACACAAGTGTCCGTGCAGAATGTACCGCTTTCGGTTTCTTATAGTGCGGTACAGCAGCTGGAACAGCATGCCGGAACACTGGACGGGAAAACCTGTCTGGTGATCGGCAACGGCAGCATGGGACGGCTGGCAGCTTCTCTGCTGGTGCAGCACGGCTGTCGTGTGTTTATGACACTGCGTTCCTATCATCACGGGGAAACGGTGATCCCGTTCGGTGTGCAGCCGGTTCCTTACGAACAGCGTTTCCTGCAAATGGAAGCGGCAGAGATCGTCATCAGTGCCACCAGAAGTCCGCATCACACCATTACCAAAAAGCAGCTGGAAGCACTCTCGCGAAAGCCGGTCTGGATTCTGGATCTGGCAATGCCACGGGACGTGGAAGCAGACTGCGGCACAGTGGAAGGTGTTACGCTCTGGAATCTGGACGACCTGCACAGCAGCACGGCTCCGGACGAAACGGCGTTGGCGGCTCTGCGGCAAATCGCGGAACAGTATACCGACACCTTTCAGATGTGGCGGAATTATCGGGACGCGGTGCCCTATATGCAGCAGCTGAAAGAGCTGACAACACAGCGAATCCTGCACAGTACGGCAGCAGAACCTTATGCAGAACTGCCTCAGCTGGAGGAGATCGTGCGGCTGGTGACGGAACGAACGGTGGATATGCTCATGGGCAGCATGAAATCGGAAATTACACCGGAACTGGTGCGGCAAAGCTGTGCGAAAATCAAAGACAGAGGAAGATTTTGAACCCATGGGAAGAAAAATTCGTATCGGCAGCCGTGCCAGCCGGCTTGCCGTGGTACAGAGCGAACTGGTCATGGCAGAGATCCGGAAGATCCTGCCGGAAGCAGACTTGGAACTGGTGACCATGAAAACCACTGGGGACAAGATCCTGCACAAGACGCTGGACAAGATCGGCGGAAAAGGGCTGTTTTTGAAAGAACTGGACGCGGCACTTCTCGCCGGACAGGTGGACATCTGCGTGCACAGCCTGAAAGATGTGCCGGTGACAGAGAATCCGGCACTGCCCATTGGGGCATACTCTGTGCGGGAACTGCCGGCAGATGTGCTGGTGTTCCCGAAGGAAACTTCACACTGGAATCCGGCACTGCCGGTAGGGTGTGCCAGTGCCCGAAGAAAGATGCAGTTTCAACAGCTGTATCCGGAAGCAGTGATACAGCCGGTGCGTGGCAATGTGCTGACACGGCTGGAAAAACTGGACAGCGGTGAGTATGGTGCACTGATTCTGGCGGAGGCAGGGCTGAAACGGTTGGGGCTGTCTGACCGGATCGCCTACCGCTTTTCACCGGAGGAACTGGTGCCGGCGGCAGGGCAGGGGATTCTGGCGATACAGACTCGTGCCGGCGAATATGCCGACCTGCTTGCCCGGCTGAATTCCCCCGACGGGGCACTTTGTGCGAAAACAGAACGGCAGCTGGCATCGCTGCTGGGCGGGGACTGCTCGGCACCGGTGGGCTGTCATGCACAGCTGCATGGAACGGACATGACCCTTTATGGGTTTTCCGGTATCGGCGGGGTGCCGCGGTACGGCAGCGTGCAGGGAAACCGAAATGATGCGGACTTGCTGGTACAGCAGCTGGCATCAAAACTGACCATTACGGAATAAGTAAGAAGGTATCAATATGAATCTGACCAATCGGCCGCGTCGCCTGCGAAACGGTGCTCTGCTTCGCAGCATGGTGCGGGAAACCCGTATTTCTGCGGATACACTGATCTATCCCATGTTCGTGCAGGAGGGGGAGCATATTCGGGAAGAGATTCCCTCCATGCCCGGACAGTATCGCTGGAGTCTGGACTGCGTAGATGAACTCTTGCAGCAGATCGTGGATTCCGGTGTGAAAAGCGTGCTGCTTTTCGGGATCCCTGCTCAAAAAGATGAGATCGGCAGCAGTGCATGGCAGCCGGACGGCATTGTCCAGCAGGCGGTGCGGCATATCAAGAGCCGGTTCCCGCAGCTGTATGTCATTACTGATGTCTGCATGTGTGAGTATACGTCGCACGGACACTGCGGCATTCTCTGCGGGCATGACGTGGACAACGACAAGACACTGGAAGTGCTGGCAAAAACAGCACTGTCCCATGTGCAGGCAGGTGCGGATATGGTTGCCCCCTCGGATATGATGGACGGCAGAGTGGGACGTATCCGGCAGGTGCTGGACGAAAACGGCTTTGTCAACACGCCGATCATGGCGTACTCCGTAAAGTATGCTTCGGCGTTCTACGGTCCGTTTCGGGACGCAGCCGGTTCTGCACCGGCGTTCGGCGACCGGAAAAGCTATCAGATGGATCCCCACAATGCCAGAGAAGCTTTGCTGGAAGCGGAATTGGACGTGCAGGAAGGTGCGGACATTCTCATGGTAAAGCCGGGTATGGCGTATCTGGACGTGCTGAAATCGCTGAAAGAACAATTCCGCCAGCCGGTGGCACTGTACAGCGTCAGCGGCGAATATGCCATGATTCAGGCAGCGGCTGCGGCAGGCTATATTGATCGGGAAGCTGTCATTTGCGAATCAGCGGTCTGCATGTACCGTGCCGGTGCAGATCTTTTGATCACATACTTTGCAATGGAACTGGCGAAGTACATTCGCGAGGGGAGGATCGGATAATGGAACAGATGCACATTGCTCATTCCGAGGCGTTGTACGACCGTGCCAAGGAACTGATGCCCGGCGGTGTCAATTCGCCGGTGCGGGCGTTTCAGTCTGTGGGCGGTACGCCGCGGTTTATTCAGCGTGCCAAAGACCAGTACCTCTACGATGAGGACGGCAACGTCTATATCGATTATATTGGCTCCTGGGGACCGATGATTCTGGGACACAATCCGGACATTGTGCTGGAAGCTGTCCGGAATCAGCTGGAAAACGGCTTGAGTTACGGTGCTGCCACGGCACTGGAAGTGGAAATGGCAGAACTGATTCATCAGATCGTTCCCTGCGTAGAAATGATGCGTATGGTAAACTCCGGCACAGAGGCAGTAATGAGTGCTGTCCGTGCCGCAAGAGGATTTACCGGACGGGACAAGATCGTCAAGTTTGAGGGCTGCTATCACGGGCATGCAGATGCTATGCTGGTGAAAGCCGGCTCTGGCGTGATGACTGCCGGCATTCCGGATTCCAGCGGTGTGCCGAAAGGCTGTACCGCGGATACTCTGTCCGCAGTCTATAATGATCTGGACAGCGTGGAACAGCTGTTTCAGCAGTATCCGGAGGAAATCGCCTGCGTGATCGTGGAACCGGTGGCTGCCAATATGGGCGTTGTGGTTCCGGAAAAGGGATTCCTGCAGGGAATCCGTCAGATCTGTGACCAGTACGGTGCTCTGCTGATTCTGGACGAAGTCATTACCGGATTTCGTCTGCAGCTGGACGGTGCTGTCGGACACTTTGGTGTCACACCGGATCTGGTGACCTATGGCAAGATCATCGGCGGCGGCATGCCGGTCGGTGCATACGGCGGCAGACGGGAGATCATGCAGCTGGTGGCTCCGCTGGGCTCTGTCTATCAGGCGGGTACGCTCAGCGGCAATCCGGTGGCAATGCGTGCCGGTCTGACACAGCTGCGGTATTTGCAGGCACATCCGGAAGTCTATCATCAGGTAGGCTTCCTGTCCCACCGGCTTCGCAGCGGTCTGGAAGACATTATTCGCCGGCACCATGGCAACTGTACCGTCAACGGTATCGGTTCGCTGTCCTGCCTGTATTTTACACCGGAACCGGTGCGGAACTATACTGATGCCAAAAAGGCGGATACCGCAAGATTTCGGGAATATTTTCATTTCATGCTGGATGAGGGCAACTATTTCGGTCCCAGCCAGTTTGAAGCAATTTTTGTATCGAACGCACACACGCTGCGTGAGATAGATAAAACGCTGGGTGATGCAGATGCATTTTTCTCTGCACACAGCGGAAACTGAGAACCTCTTTCTGTTCTCAGCCGGGAGCCAACGGAGAGGGGTTCCGAGAGGAGAGGTTTTCATATGAACAAACACAATGGCTCTGTTTTGCAGAACCGCAGCACCAGAGGCATGACGGGATGTCGTGTGCTGGTGTCTGCTCTGGCAGTTTGTCTGCTGCTGTCCGATATGGCAACAAGCGGCAAATTCGGTGCATCTGCGATGCACATCATGGAGGGCTATCTGCCCGCTGGCTGGTGTATTGCATGGGGTGCACTTTGCATTCCGTTTCTGGTGGCTGGTGCAGTCAGCCTGAAGCGGAAAATCGCGTATCAGGGAAAAGTGAAGCTGCTGATCGCACTTTGTGCAGCCTTCGTCTTTATCATTTCTTCCCTGAAGATCCCTTCGGTTACCGGAAGCTGTTCTCATGCGACCGGTACTGGACTGGGTGCGATTCTGTTCGGACCGTCGATCATGTCCGTGCTGGGCATCATCGTGCTGCTGTTTCAGGCGATCCTGCTGGCACACGGCGGTCTGACCACACTGGGTGCCAACACATTTTCCATGGCGATTTTCGGACCGTTCGTTTCCTACGGACTGTTCCAGCTGCTGAAAAAGTGCAAGGCACCGATGGGACTGGCAGTATTTCTGTCGGCAACGATCGGAGATATGGCAACTTACTGCCTGACTTCGGTACAGCTTGCAGCTGCTTATCCCGGAGATAACTTCTGGGCATCGTTCGGCAAGTTCATTGCCGTTTTTGCACCGACTCAAGTCCCCATTGCCATTGCAGAAGGCATTCTGACTGTCATTGTCTATAATGTCATTCAGAAGAACTGCGTCAAGGAGTTGAAGGAACTGTCCGGCATTACAGTTTCCAACCCCAACCGCGGCAAATTGTGGGCAAGAAATCTGGTGCTGGCACTGGGTGTTGTTTTACTGGTCACCATTCCGCTGATGCTGCTGGGCAACAGTGAATTCGGCGGTTCTGATGATGCCGGTTCTACTGTAGTAGAAGAAATCAACGGCGGCTACACCCCGTGGTTTGAGTCCTTCTGGGAACCGCCTTCGGGAGAGGTCGAATCTCTGCTGTTCTGTGTACAGTCGGCGATCGGTGCAGGCATCTGCGGCTTTGTGCTGGGACGCATCAGCCGGAAACCGAAAGCATCTGCATCAGAGGACGATGCTGCATTGACAGACCAGAAGCAAACTTCTGCTTCCTGACCGCAGGAGGCAACAGATGAAACGACATACACATTCCCATAGTCACGGAGAACGAATCCTCATTGATGAGATCGCCTATGCATCTGCATTGCGGCGTGTTTCTCCGTTCTGGAAAATTTTTGTGTCCCTGTATAGTCTGCTTCTGTGCCTGATCTCACATACATGGGCGGTGAGCGTGCTGATCTTATGCTGCATGCTGACCGCGATGACTGCCATCGGGAAAACCCGGTGGCATCATGTTATCCACTTAATGCAGATCCCGCTGGCATTTGTCGTGCTGGGGTGCATCATGATCCTGCTGCAGATCTCACATCATGGCGAGTCCATGCTGGTATCGCTGCATCTGGGAAGCTGGTACTTCGGCATCACCGGAGAGAGCCTGCATCAGTTCGGACAGGTGTTTTTACAGTGTTTGGCGGCAGTCAGCTGTCTGTATTTTCTCTCTGCCACTACGCCGATGACAGAACTGTTTACGGCACTACGCCGTCTGCATCTGCCGGCGTTTCTGGTGGAGATGATGGAACTGGTCTATCGGTATATCTTTGTGCTGATGGAGTCGGCTTCGCAGATTCGGAACGCACAGGAATGCCGCCTGGGGTATGGCTCGTTAAAGACCAGCTTTTACTCCATGGGACAGCTGGTCTCCAATCTGTTCCTGCGGGCATACCGGCAGGCAGACCGTACCTATACGGCAATGGAGTCCAGAGGGTACACCGATGAAGTGCGGACACTGGGATTGACATATGAAACAACAGGCTGGCAGAAAGGGCTCGCCGTCGGATACAGTGTGCTCCTGACCGGAGCCGTGCTCTTTTGCAGAATAGGAGGCAGTGTATGGGGATTATTTTAGAGGCAAGTCATCTCACCTATGGCTATGACGAAAGCAGTCACGCCATTGAGGATTTGTCCATTGCATTTGAAGAAGGCAAGACTACCGCGATTCTGGGAGCAAACGGTGCCGGAAAGTCTACGCTGTTTCTGCATCTCAACGGCATTTTGCAGCCGGAGCAGGGAGAGGTTCGCTTTCGCGGGCAGCCGATTTCCTACAAAAAAGCAGGCTTGCGGCAACTGCGTTCCAAGGTGGGCATCGTCTTTCAGAATCCGGACGACCAGCTGTTTTCGGCTTCGGTATATCAGGACATTTCTTTCGGAGCAGTCAACATGGGCTTGCCCGCGGAGGAGGTGCACCGCCGTGTGGAAACGGTCATGGAACAGGTGGGGATCACATATCTGAAAGACCGTCCCACTCACGCCCTGAGCTTCGGACAGAAAAAGCGGGTGGCATTTGCCGGCATTATGGTCATGCAGCCGGAAGTCATTATTCTGGACGAGCCCACGGCAGGACTGGACCCTGTGGGCATCAGTGAACTGATGCACCTGCTCCAAGATGTCTGCCGGCAGCAGCACACCACCATTATTTTATCTACCCATGATATTGATGTGGTACCCATTTACGCCGATGTGATCGACGTTATGGACAAGGGACACATGGTGGCACATGGTACGCCGGCGGAAATTTTCGCCCAGCCGGAACTGCTGCGGGAGCATCATCTGCGTCTGCCGCGAATTTCGCATTTGCTGGAAATTTTGCATAAGGAGGATCACTGGGACGTAGATGCTTCGGTTTCTACCATTTCCGGTGCAAGAAAAGAATTGCTGCGGCATGCGGCGGAGTGAGGAGGAATACCCATGAAAACAGGAACGGTATTTCTGGTGGGAGCAGGTCCGGGAGATCCGGCACTGCTGACAGAACAGGGAAAGGCTTGTCTGGAACAGGCGGACGTGGTGGTCTATGATGCACTGGCGTGTTCGTCGGTGCTGAACCTGACACGACCGGACTGCGAACTGATCTTCGCGGGAAAGACGGCGGGAAATCACCACAAAAAGCAGAGTGAAACTAATCAACTGCTGGCGGAGTTGGCACAGCAGGGAAAACGGGTGGTACGGCTCAAGGGCGGTGACCCCTTTGTCTTTGGACGCGGGGGAGAAGAAGCACAGGTGCTGCAATCGCTGGGAATCCCTTTTCAGATCGTATCCGGCGTTTCCTCCTGCTATAGTGTGCCGGCTTATGCCGGAATCCCTGTGACACATCGGGAATACGCTCCTGCATTTCATGTTATCACGGGACACCGCAAAACGGAACAGCATACCGAACTGGACTATGCCACGCTGGCAAAACTGGACGGCACTCTGGTGTTCCTGATGAGCCTGAGCAACCTGCCGGCAATTGCCGCTTCGCTGATACAGCAGGGGAAATCTCCGGATACACCGGCGGCAGTGATCCAGCAGGGAACAACCGCACGGCAGCGTGTGGTGACGGCTCCGCTTTCTGAGATCGCGGCAGAAGTACAGCGGCAGGGAATCCACACGCCGGCAATGACTGTGATCGGTGACGTGGTTTCTCTGCGGCAACAGCTGTCGTGGTTTGGAATGGGCGAACTGTCCGGCAAAAAGGTACTGCTGACCGGTACACCGGCGTATACCCACAAGGCGGCAGAACAGCTTCGTTCCTGTGGAGCAGAGCCGGTGGAAGTCAGCTTGATCTACCCGAAGGCTTCTTCGCCGGACGTGCTGAAGGCGTTGCCCTGGCAGTCGTATACGTGGGCAGTGCTCACCAGTGCCAACGGCGTGGAACAACTGTTTGCATCGCTGAAGCAATCCCATGTAGACCTCCGGCGGCTGCTGCATCTGCGGTTTGCTGCCATTGGAAACGGCACGGCACAGGCACTGGCGGAATACGGCATTTTTGTGGACTGTGTGCCGGAGCACTTCGACAGCCGCAGTCTGGCAGAGGCACTGATCCCGCAGCTGACCATGCAAGACCGTGTGCTTTTGCTGCGAGCGGAAAACGGCTCTGTCATTCTGCCGCAGCTGCTGGAACAGGCGGGGAAAGCCGTCGATACAGTGCCGCTGTATCGGGTGCAGACCGACCTGCGGAAACGGGAACTGCTGTTGCAGGAGCTGGCAGATACGGACTATGTTTTCCTTGCCAGTGCTTCCGCAGCACGTGCCTTTGCAGAAATGACGGCGGGAACAGAAACTGCGGCGAAGCTGATCTCTATCGGAAATGCTACCACAAAGGCAGCGGAAACGGCAGGACTTTCTGTGGCAGAAACTGCGGTACAGTCGGATATAGCCGGCATGATCGCATGCATTCGGAAAGAAAACGAGGTGTAGAATATGTATCCTATCGCATTGCATTTACAGGGGAAAAAGTGCATCGTGTTCGGTGCGGGAAAAGTGGCACAGCGGCGTGTCTGGGGCTTGCTGGAATCTGGTGCGGAAGTCACCGTGGCAGCACCGGAGCCTATGCCGGCGTGCTGGAAAAGCACAAAGCTGACTTATTTGCAGCAGCCCTATGCACCGGAACTGCTGGGGGAAAACCTGCTGGTGTTTGCTGCAACTGATGACAGTGCAGAAAATGCCCGCATTGTACGGGAAGCTCAGGCTGCCGGAAAGCTGGCATCGTCGGCAACTGTATCGCCGGACTGCACGCCGGACTTTGCTGTTCCGGCACATCGGAAACACGGCGACATTACCATGGCAGTGACGACCGAGGGTGATGCTCCGTCACTGGCGGGGGCGATCTGTCGGGAACTGGAACCGAAGCTGGCAGAGTACAGCGAACTTTGCACTTGTCTGGGAATCCTGCGGCGGGCATGGAAAGAAACCATGCCGGACGAAATTCGCCGCATGCAGCTGCTGCGAATTCTGACGGAGCCGAAAGCGTTGGAGCTGTTTCGGGAAAAGGGAAAAGGGGCATATCTGGCATATGCTTCCAGCCTGACAGAAGAACAGCTGCCGGCATGCCGGAACGCACTGCTCATGGTCAGCTTTGGCACCAGCTATGCGGACACCAGAGAGCAGACCATTGGTGCAGTGGAATCTGCTGTAAAGCAGGCGTTTCCGGAAATGGACGTTTTTCGGGCATTTACCAGCGGCATGATCATTCGGAAGATGCGGCGGCAGGGCACTGCGGTAGACACGGTGCGGGAGGCACTGGAGAAGCTGAAACAGAAAGGGTATACCCATGTGTATATTCAGCCGACTCATGTCATTCCCGGCGAGGAGTACGACCGCCTTTGTGCAGATGCGGCATCGTATGCAGGAGCCTTTGCGGTGCTCCGCATCGGCAGACCGCTGCTGACAGAAACGGAAGACTATCCGGCACTGATTCAGGCAATGGAGCAGGACGGCGTAATAGAAAAGGCATCGACCAAGGCATATCTGTTAATGGGACACGGCACGCCGCACATCATCAATCAGGCGTATCCGGCATTTGACTACTGGCTGAAACGGTGCGGGTTCGACAATGTTTTTGTGGGAACGGTAGAGGGCTATCCCACGCTGGATACCCTTTTGGAACAGCTGAAGGAACGGCAGTATCAGGAAGTGGTGCTGGTGCCCATGATGCTGGTGGCAGGCGACCACGCCCAGAACGATATGGCAGGGGACGAAGAAGATTCGTGGAAGTCTGTATTGACCAGACACGGCTATACTGTCACACTGCAAATGCAGGGGCTGGGAGCATATCCGGCGGTGCAGGCACTCTATGTGGCACATGTACAGCATATGCTGGAATTGTCACCAGAGGGAGGTGAACGGTAATGCCGAACATTCCTAACGATCCGATCATGCTGATGAGTTATCTGAATACCCAGCTGCGGGACAACTATGCCTCTCTGGAGGAACTGTGCAAGTCTATGTGTCTGGAACAGGCAGAGATCACCGCAAAGCTGGAAGCAGTTGGCTTCGTATACAAGCCGGAACGCAATCAGTTTGTATAGGAGCCTGTGCTCGAAAATCCGTGCGTAAACAGAAAATATTGCAAAATAAAGCGGAACATCAGCTTTTACAGCCGGTGTTCCGCTTTATTCAGGGCAATACCGCACAAAGATTGTGCGACAGATGCGTCGTCAAATTTTTCGTCAGATGAAACAAAAAGCGGAGTGAATACTTGATGTATTCACGAGCATTTTTGTGAAATATGACGGGAAATTTGCAAGCAGATGGCGTGCAAAGTCGCCAGATGCTCTTTGTGCGGTATTGCCTCAGTGTTTCTTTTATATTGATAAAAGCTGTACTCAGCAATTCGGGTGTTCTTTGAGATATGCCTGTACCGTTTTCAGCAGTTTTTCACTGCACTGTTCTACAGAGCAGCCGGTGAAATCTACAGTGAGGTCTGCGTACTTCTCGTACAGCGGGCAGCGTTCCTCATAGAGGTCTTCCAGTGTGGTGCAGCCGCTGTGGCAGACAACGCCCCGTGTGACCAGATTGCCGACACGCTGTGCCAGTACGTCCAGCTGGTGGTGCAGATAGATTACAATGCCGGTGGATTTCAGATACTGCATGGCATCATCACTGTAAACAGCACTGCCGCCGGTGGAGATCACTGCCTGATTGGTGTAGATCGACTGGAGAACTTTTCCCTCCAGTGTGATGAATCCTTCTGTGCCGTATTCGTCGATCAGTTCCATCAGCGGTTTGTGATAGGTTTGGATAATGACATCGTCGGTGTCGATAAAGTGATAGGAAAGCCCCGCCGCCAATGTTTTTCCAAATGTTGTTTTTCCGGAACCCGGCATTCCGATCAGTGTGATGTTATGCATACTGCAATGCTCCTTTTCGATTGGAATTTTCGCTTTTCGTGAAGTGTCTTTTCTATTTTAACATATCGATTACAAAAAAGCAAGTCATATCCGAAAATCTGACTGAAAAAATCGCAATCGCGGAACAACAGCAAAAAATGTTTCTGACTTTTCCGATTTGGTTTGAAAACATGCACAAAAACGTTTATATAATTACGATAAATATCGTTGAATTCGTTATAATTTTATGCTATAATAAAGGAAACACTGCATAAAGCCCGCCTGACGGCTTTGCATGCAATCTGCGTGCAGATTTTCCGTCATATTGCCCAGAAATCTCTTGCCAGACATACAGTATGCCTGCGGAATTTCTGAGCAATCTGCCGAAAAATCTGACTACGCATCTTACGCACAAGCTTTATGCAGTGTTTCCTAAAAGAAAAAGAAGGCGGGATGCATGGGGCGTTTCGCGGTAAGACCTGGGGAAACACCGAATACAGGAGATGGAGGAAAATGAAAAATCAACAGTATCATTATTTGTGTCTGATCGAGGAATTGCGGAAGCGGCTGCAAAACGGACAGTTGCATGCCGGCGATGTGCTGCCCTCGGAACAGGAATGGGCAGAAGCTCTGTCTATCAAAAAGCGGGATGTGCGTCCGATTCTAAAGAATTTGGAAATGACCGGTGTGCTGTCCTGTTCCAAAGAGGGGGAGATGACACTTTCTAAAGATATGTCCGACAGCATGGAGGAACTGCTGCATGTGATGTTTCTGATACAAAAAATTTCACCCTATGAGGTGTGTCAGATGCGGCGGGCAATGGAGTTGTCGGCATTTCCTATGGTATTTGCCAGACGGGAACGGCTGGATCTGGACGAATTGAAAAACTTGCTGGATGAATTCCGATACGGCAACGGACTGGACAGTATTCGTGCTGATGAAGAAATGCACCGCTGGCTGATCAAGGCTTCAGGAAACCGGCTCATGGAATGTGTGATGCAGGGCATCTGGGATATTTGTTCTGCACAGATCAACCTGATCTTGTCAGACAGCACGGAAAAACTGCGGCAGAAGCAGGCAACCATTCATGAAAAGATTTATAAGAGCCTAATGATCGGTGATCTGAAAATGGGCATGGGAGCGTTGCAGACCCACTATGATATTATTGAACAGGCATTGGCAGATCAGTCACTGTATGACCTTAGTTCTATTGCGTGAGTGTTTTGTGTCGGTGCAGGGGAGGCTGGTATGAATTTATTTTTGACATTGGCGTTTTTATTTTTGATTGGCAGTGTCCTTGGCTGGGGACTGGAGGTAATATTCCGTCGGTTCTTTTCAGCACACCGCTGGGTGAATCCGGGATTTCTGGTAGGGCCGTATCTGCCGCTGTATGGCTCCAGTTTGTGTGTGCTGTACCTGCTGGCGATGCTGGAATCGCTGATGCCGGTGGAAAATCCGTTGTTGAAAAAGATCATGCTCTTTGTGGTCATGGCGTTGGCGATCACGGCACTGGAATATGTGGCAGGGCTGATCTTTATCCGCGGCATGAAAATCAAGCTGTGGGATTATTCTGACCGTTGGGGCAATATCCAGGGCATTATCTGTCCGTTGTTTACATTTTTCTGGATGGTGCTCAGTGCAGTGTACTATTTTCTGATCCACCCGCACATTTTGAATGCGTTGCACTGGCTGGCGGAAAATCTGGCGTTTTCGTTTGGCATTGGTTTTTTCTATGGGATTTTTCTCATCGATGTAGGATATTCCACACACCTGATGGTAAAGATCTGCGAATTTGCGAAAGAAACCAATATCGTGGTACGGGTGGAAGAACTGCGGGAGGACATTCACGATGCCCTGCAAAAGAAAAATGTACGTCGGTTCTTCTTTCCCATGCATGGCGGTGTGCCGGTGCGGGAAATGCTGGATCAGTACGTGAAGCAGCATTTCTCACGGGAAAAATCGCAGGGGAAGTGGATTCGCCTGCCCGTGAAAAAAGCCCGAAAGCAAAAAGATACCCAAAAGAGATAAGGCAATACTACACAAAGATTGTGCGACAGATGCTCTTTGTGCGGTATTGCCATAAGAATTAAACAGCCCGACAGTTTCTCTTGCTGAAACTGTCGGGCTGTTTGTGTGCAGGATCAATCTTCTTCCGGAGCCGTCTGCTTTCGGCTGCGTCTGCGGCTTTCCGATTCTACCGGCAGCACATCCTCGAACATGGCATAGAACTTCATAGGAATAAAGCGGTCCATGTGGCACTTGCCGAAGAACCACTTCCGATAGCTGCACTGTTTGATGATGTCCTCGAAGAACGTGTGAATTTCCAGACGCTGCTGCATATCGACACCAAGGCAGTCTTTCAGAGAAGCCGGCGGTTCGTGGGTGATGATGTAGTCCACCTGTGCGTTGTGCTCGTTCAGGTTGTGAATGGCACGGCGAATCTCTGCATGCGTGGGTTGTTCCCGCTGCCACCAGTTCCGACCCTGCCGGAACTCGAAGTCCTGACTGTGTCCGCCGCCGAATGTGAAGTAGGTGCGGTCGTCAATGGTGAAGATCTCGCCACGCATCATGTGGAAAATATTCGGGGCAATGAGATGTGCCCTGCCGCCACGCCAGCGGACAGTCCGGAAGCTTTGTTCCAGAATGTCAAAGTTTTCGTGGCAGCCGTCTACAAAGGCAATGGTAAACGGCATTTCCCGCAGCTTTTTCAGATTCTGCTTTTCCTGACGGGAACCGTCCCAGATAAACCCGAAGTCGCCGCAGACGATCAGAACATCGCCGGCTTTCATTTTTTTGAAAATGGGATTTTTGAAACGGGACAGATCTCCGTGCATGTCACCTGTGATATATACCAAAAGGAAGCCCTCCTTAAAAAGTGAAATCAAATTTCATGCTCTGGTGTTTATTTTTGCATGATTTTCAGTTACATAGATTATTTTATCATATTTTCCGTGAAAGGTAAATAAATTTTCGAAAAAAGTCTTTTCGAATCGGATTTTTTTTGTTATAATAAGAATGTGGAGTTTGAAAACTTTCACGAATAAAGAATTTTCGGGAGGATTGCATCTTATGCACTTGTTCCATTTGATAAAACGACTGCGTGTCGCATTGGCGATCGGCATTGTTGCCGCGGTACTGCTGTGCGGAAACGCACTTTCTGTACAGGCTTATACCTTTACACCGGACGCAACGATCCACAGTCAGGCGGCGATCCTGTACAATCAGGATACCCAACAGATACTCTATGAAAAAAATGCTGACCAGCAGCAGATGCCCGGTCATCTGGTGCAGATCATGACTGCCATTGTGGTGCTGCAAAACTGCACTGATCTGGACGGCACAACGATTACTGCCAGTGATGAACTGTATAAAACGCTGTACAGCTATGACGAACCGGACGACCTGCGGTATGCGGACATTGACAACGGCGATACATTGACCGTGCGGGAATACCTCTATGCCATGATGCTGACTTCGTCCTGTGAAGCTTCTCTGATTCTGGCGAACCAGTTCGGGGACGGCAGCATTGATGGGTTTGTTACCAAGATGAACGACACCGCCGCTGAAATTGGCTGTACCGCCACCACATTCGCCAACCCTACCGGACTGTACGATACCAGACAACAGACCACGGCACGGGATATGCTGACGATCACCAACTACGCTCTCTCGCTGGACGGCTTCGAAGAAATTGCAACAGCCACTGCATTTACTCCCACCACTGCCAATCCGGCAAATCACCCTGACGCTTCCGCATGGAACTGGACACAGGCAAATTCCATGACGCTGGAGGACAGCTCCTATTATTACGAGGGTGCCAAGGGTATCAAGACCGGCAACCTGAGCAAGACCGGACGGAGCATCATCACCGAGGCAACGCGGGACGAGAACACATATCTGGTAATTCTGCTGAACGCACCCTTTGAAGATGCGGACGGAAAATTGCAGTACTATCATCTGGACGATGCCACATCGCTGCTGAACTGGGCATTTCGTTCCTTTGCCTATACCACGCTGCTGGAGAGCAGTGAGGAAACCGCAGAGGTGGAAGTGATGAACTCCGACGGGAACTCCTATGTGCTGGTGCACCCAAAGACAGACTGCGTTTTGCTGTGGTGCAAGAGCGTGGATATTACTGCGGTACAGACCGTTATTCATCTGGACAAAAATGTCATGGCACCAGTGAAAAAAGGGGACGAACTGGGAACGATGGAACTGAAATTTTCCGGAGAAACCATTGCGGAGGTGCCGCTTGTGGCGGTGTCTGATGTCAGCCGTTCCTTTACCAAGTTTAACGCCTATGCTCTGAAAAACTTCCCCAATTCACCGTGGTTCCGCAACGGCATCATTGCCGGATTTGTGCTGACTGCCCTGTATATCGGTTTGTGTATCTACGCTTCCTATCGTGCCAAGAAAAACGTAACACCGGAGGATCCGATTCATCTGGTGCCCCATGCAACCGAATTCCATGACCGTCCGCGGCAGAACTGGAAACGTTCTGATACTGTATTCTATCACGGTCCGGAGTCCAGACAAACAGACCGGACATCTGCACCGCAGGAGAACGAACGGGAAAAAGAACTGACAGGTTCTCACCGGAAGTAGGGGATAACATGAAGATAGCCATTGCACAAACAGAGATCATGTTTGAACAGCCGGAGGAAAATCTGGCGAATGCCGCCGCGTGGATCGCACAGGCAGCATTGGCACAGGCGGACTGCATTGTCTTTCCGGAGATGAGTTTCACAGGTTTTTCCATGCAGGTGGAGAAGATCGCGGGATATGCCCCGAAAATCCATGAGAAAATGCGACAGCTGGCAGTGCAGTGCGGTATTGCGATCGGATACGGCTGGACTTCACAGGAGCAGCATGGAAAAGGTGAAAACCACTATACTCTGCTGGACAAAAACGGCGGTGTGCTGTCGGATTATGTGAAGATACACCCGTTTTCCTACGGCGGGGAAGACCGGTTTTACCACAGCGGCGAGAAGCTTACCAGTGCTGTGCTGGGAGAGTTTTCCGTGGGAACGCTGATCTGCTATGACCTGCGGTTTCCGGAGGTGTTTCGGGCGGCAGCACAGAAAAACCGCTTGCTGCTGGTACCGGCAAATTGGCTGCATCAGCGGACGGCTCACTGGCGGATTCTGCTGCGGGCAAGGGCGATCGAGAATCAGGTCTATGTGCTGGGTGTCAACTGCGTGGGGCGGCAGCAGTCTTACACATTCGACGGGCAGAGTTGTCTGGTGAATCCGGAGGGAGAACTACTGTGTACCTGCGGCGGCGAGAAACAGCTTGTCTATGTGACCATTGCCGACGATACCGAACAATTCCGGCAGGCATTTCCCACCTGTCGGGACGTGAAAATCTCCCTCTATCGAAAGCTGTATGAAGATATTTTTTAAGGCAACACCGCACAAAGCCCGCCTGACGGCTTTGTGCGGTGTTGCCTTAAATTACATGATAAAAAGCCCGGTGCGTTATAAGAAATACGCACTGGGCTTTTGCATTTGCAGCAGCTTTTTTCAGTGTTCCGGATAAGTCACTTCCATGGCTTTCTGGAAAAAGGCATGCATTTCCGGAAATTTGTCCCGAATCCGCATCGGCTTGATCTTCGTGTCTGTGAAGCAGTGGGAAGAAGTGGCAACCGCACAGAGCTGTCCGGTTTCGATACAGACAATGTCATACCGCAGTTCCAGCTTAAAGCCGTTGTACTTGGTGATGTAAGAGTATACAGCAAGATGCTCGCCGAAGTGCAGGGAGTGCTTGTACTCACAGGTAACGCCCAGAACCGGCAGCATAATGCCCTGTTCTTCCATGCGGCTGTAGCCGATGCCGATCTTCTCCATAAAGTCTACGCGGGCTTCTTCTGCCATGTGAATGTAGTTGGAGTGGTTTACGATGTCCATGCGGTCTGTTTCATGGTAAAAGACCATGCGGGTATATGGTGTAATTTCCATAACAGGAACTTCCTTTCTGTTATAGGCGGCATCATGCAATGTTGCCTATATGGGAATCATTTGAATATAGTTTTAGTATAACACAATTTCTTCGGCTTTGCTGTTTTTTTTTGTGAACACAGCGTTAAATACAGAAAAGCACCGTAGAGGTTCTCCTATTTTTTTCACGGGCACTATTGCAATTTGTCACTTTTTCGGGTATAATATAAGGTACGATATTTGGTTTCAGGAAGCAGGAGGAACAAGATGAAGAAGTGGCAGATTCATCAGCCGTCAGAAGAAGCGGCAAAACAGATTCGCAGCAGCAGCGATCTGTCCATGCTGTGTGCACAGGTTCTGGCGGCACGCGGTATGCATAATGTGCAGGAAGCGGCGGCGTTTTTACAGTGTGACGGACTGGCGGATCCGTTTCTGACAGCGGACATGGAGGCAGCCGCGGCATGCATCAACACGGCTCTGGACGACGGCAGCCGCATCTGCATCTACGGCGACTATGACTGTGACGGTGTGACTGCCACGGTGATCCTGTACTCTTACTTGCTGGAAATGGGTGCCGATGTGACCTATCGCATTCCGGAACGGGACGAGGGATACGGTCTGAATGTGGACGCTGTCCACGCCATGCACGAGGACGGCGTGGAACTGATCGTGACGGTGGACAACGGTATCACAGCCATTGCGGAAGCGGAACTGATCGCGGATCTGGGCATGACGCTGGTGATTACTGACCACCACCAGCCGTTGGAAACGCTGCCGAAAGCGGCGGCAATTGTAGATGCACACCGTGCAGATGACACATCTCCGTTCCATGATCTGTGCGGTGCCGGTGTGGCGTTGAAACTGGTGGCGGCACTGGACGGCGGCGATACGGCAATGGCGTTGGAGCAGTTCGGCGAACTGGCGGCAATTGCGACGATTGCAGACGTGGTGAATTTATCCGGCGAAAACCGCTATCTGGTACAGCTGGGGCTGCGGCTTCTGGCGAATACGGAACGTGTGGGGCTGCTGGCACTGCTGGAAAAAAGCGGACTGCTGGGAAAGAGTTTCACTTCCACCTCAGTCGCGTTTGGCATTGCACCGCGTATCAATGCTGCCGGACGGTTCGGCTCACCCAAAACGGCTGTGGAACTGCTTCTCTGTGAAGACCCAGATGAAGCGGCAGAATTGGCAGAGGAACTGGAACGCCGCAATCAGGCACGCAAGGCAGAGGAAGTTCGCATTCTGGAAGAAATTGCAGAGCAGGCGGCAGAGAATCCCCGGCTTCTGAAAGAACGGGTGCTGGTGTTTGCCGGAGAGGGCTGGCATCATGGTGTCATCGGCATTGCGGCTTCCCGACTGGAAGAACAGTTCGGAAAGCCAACGATTCTGATTACCCTTGAGGGCGACCGTGCCCGCGGCTCCATGCGTTCCTTTGGTGCGTTTTCTGCGTTTCGCTGCCTGCACGCGTGTCGGGAATTGCTGTCACGCTATGGCGGTCACCCCGGTGCAGGCGGATTTTCTTTGCCGACCGAGCATGTAGAGCGATTCCGGCAGGCGGTACAGCAATACGCCAAGGAGTCCAATCCGGTCATGCCGGTTCTGACACTGGAGGCGGATAAGCTGCTGATGCCGCAGGAGATCACCATGGAGAACATCACCGGACTGGAGGCACTGGCACCGTTTGGCGAAGGCAATCCGGTGCCGGTATTTGCCATTTGCCACGCGGTTCTGCAAAGTGTCCTGCCACTGTCCGGCGGAACGCACTCCAAGCTGAAAATCACCTACGGCGGCATGGCAATGGATCTGCTGCTGTTCCGGACTAGGCCGGAAGAAGTGATGCTGAAAACTGGCGATGTGTGCGATTTTCTGATCAACATAGAGGTCGGCAGTTTTCAGGGCAGACCGCAGCTTTCTGTGATTGTCAAGGACTATCGGAAAAGCGGTCTGAAACAGGCAAAGTATTTTGCCGCGGAAAATACATACGAACAATATTGCCGGCATGAGGAATTGCAGCCCAGTTTTTATCCGGCGATCACACCGACGCGGGACGTGCTGGTACAGATCTACCAGCGGATCCCGCAGACAGATACCACTTTTGACGGACTGTTCGGCGGCATGCAGGATCTGCCGCAGATGAACTATTGCAAGTTCCGTCTGGCATTGGATATTTTTTCAGAATTGGGATTGGTACAGCAGGATCTTTGGACACGGCAGGTGCACCGGAAACCGGTTTCGGCAAAGGTGGATCTGCAGCAGTCAGTCCTGCTGCAGGGATTACAGAAAAGAGGAGTGGATGTTGTATGACACAAGAGAACACAAATGGGGATACCCGATCTGCTGCACCGTCTGCACAGGACAGACCGCAGATTCCGCAGCATGAAGTTAGCATTGCAGACCTGTCCAAGAAGATTCTGGCGACAGATAAGCAGTATGACTTAAGCAAAATTCTCTCGGCGTACCAGCTGGCAGAAAAAGCCCATGCTGATCAGAAGCGGTCTTCCGGAGAACCATATATCATTCACCCGCTGGCTGTTGCAGATATTCTGCTGGATCTGGGTATGGATACCGATACTATTTGTGTGGGACTGCTGCACGATGTGGTAGAGGATACAAATTATACGCTGGACGATATTCGCAAGAAATTCGGGCAGGACGTGGCAATGCTGGTGGACGGTGTGACCAAGCTGAACCGAATTCCCATATTTGACAAAGAGCAGCAACAGGCAGAAAATGTTCGGAAGATCCTGCTGGCAATGTCCCATGACATTCGCGTGATGATTATCAAGCTGGCAGACCGCATTCACAATATGCGGACACTGAAATTCCTCCCGCCGGAAAAGCAGCGTCGCATCGCACTGGAAACCATGAACGTGTATGCTCCGATCGCACACCGTCTGGGAATCCGTACAGTCAAGGAAGAACTGGAGGACTTGTCGTTCTACTATCTGGACTCCTATGCGTATTCAGAGATCGAACACATCATGGAGATCAAGAAGGACGAACGGGAAAAGTTCATCGACTCGATCAAGGAGCGAATCCGCAAGCGGCTGGAAAAAGAACACTTTGCCAAGGAACCTATTATTGAAGGCCGTGTCAAGAGCATCTATGGCATTTACAAAAAAGTTTATGTCAATCATAAAAGCATGGACGAGATTTATGATAAGTATGCTGTTCGTGTGATCGTTTCTACTGTGGCAGAGTGCTATATGGTGCTGGGTATTGTGCATGATATGTTCCGCCCGCTGCCGAACCGGTTCAAGGACTATATTTCCACGCCGAAGTCAAATATGTACCAGTCCCTGCACACCACAGTTCTGGGACGGGAGAGTATTCCCTTTGAAATTCAGATTCGGACATGGGATATGCACGTTTCTGCGGAATATGGTATCGCTGCCCACTGGAAATACAAAGAGGGCATTCAGGGCAAGGACAAAATGGAAGAACGCCTTGCATGGGTTCGCAAGGTCATTGAGGCACAGCAGACTTCTGACGATGTAGAAGAAATTGTTCGTGCGATCAAGAACGACCTGTCACCGGAGGATATTGTGGTCATGACACCCCGCGGAGATTCCATTTCTCTGCCGGTGGGTGCAACGGTAATTGACTTTGCCTATCGGATCCATACGGAGATCGGACACAAGACCATTGGCGGCAAGGTGGACGGTAAAATGGTGCCGCTGGATTATCAGCTGCAAACCGGAGAAATTTGTGAAGTCCTCACCAGCAAAGACCCCAACAAGGGTCCGAATCGGGCATGGCTGGGAATTGTCAAGACCAACGAAGCCAAATCGAAAATCCGTTCGTGGTTCAAAAAGGAGTGTCGGGAGGAGAATATCACTACCGGCAAGGCAAGTCTGGAACAGGAATTCAAACGCTGTCATATCAATTTGCCGGAATCGGAATGGGAAGCTTTTCTGGCAGATGATCTGAAACGGCACAACTGTGATACACTGGACGATTTCTATGCCTCTATCGGTTACGGCGGTGTAATGCTGTCCAAGATCATGCCGCGTCTGAAAGAACTGTATGTGAAATCCCACGGGGCAGAGGAGGAAGAAGCCAATCCGGTAGCACCGGTAGTGCCGCCGGAAACTGCAAGCGGCAAGGACTGTATTGTACTGGATCGCATTGACGACTGCGTTTTCAAGTTTGCTCAGTGCTGTAACCCGCTGCCGGGAGATGACATTGTGGGATTCATTACCCGCGGACATGGCATTTCGGTGCATACTAAAAACTGTGTCAATTATCAGGCAGCTTTGAAACGGAATGATCCGGAGGAAATGGCTCGGTGGCTGCCGGTGCAGTGGACCAATAACACTTCCACGCTGATCCCCACCAGCATTGAAGTCATTGCCACAGACCGTGTGGGACTGGTATTCGATATTACGAAGATTCTCTCGGAGTCCCATATTCTGATCGTGCACTCCTCCTCCCGTAACCTGCGGAACGGCAATGCGATTTTTGAGGCAAGTGTACAGGTTGCCGGAACAGACCAGTTACAGGCGATCATCGATAAGTTGCGGAAGATTCGCGGTGTGATCTCGGTAGAACGTGCAAAAAAGTGAGGTGGCATGCAATGGAAATTACAAAAATAATGCTGGGTGAACTGGCTTCAAACTGCTATGTGCAGCCAGTAGGAAATGGAAAATGTGTTGTCGTGGATATTGGCGGAGATGCACCGGTGCTGTTTCGCCGGCTGGGAATGCTGGGACTGGAACCGGCGGCGATTCTGCTGACTCACGGACACTATGATCACATTGCCGGTGTGGAGCAGGTGCGGGAGAAATATGACATTCCCGTCTATGTGCACACGCTGGATGCCCATATGCTGACGGACGGTCATGCCAATCTGGGGGACTGGATCTCTACACAGCCGTTTCAGCCGGTGCAGGCGTGGGAAACTGTCGAGGACGGCGACACGCTGCAATTTGGTGACAATACTTTTACGGTGCTGCATACGCCGGGGCATACTTCCGGAAGCGTTTGCTGGCGATCCGGCGATGTGCTGTATACCGGTGATACGCTGTTCCGCATGTCGCGGGGCAGAACGGATTTTCCGGACGGCGACGATGCCAAGATGCTGGAATCGTTCCGGAAACTGAAAGCTCTGGAAGGGGAGTATCGGGTGCTGCCGGGGCACAATGAGGAATCGACGCTTTCCTTTGAAAAAGCACACAATCCAACCATGCGAGGACTTTGATTCATGTCGAATGTTGAAACCAATCTGATAAAGCCGTTTCCGGTGGCATTTTCCGGACACACGCTGAAATACGAAATCGAATGTATCTGCAAAATCTTCCTGCCAATGCGGAAGTTTACCTTTCTCTACGACACGACACAACTGCCGGCAGATGCAGAGGAGGGGGCTGTTCTGATTCTGGAACAGCTGGGCGAACAGAGCCGCTTTTGGGTACAGGTACAGTATCGGGGGCAGGTGATGGAGCAGGAGCAACAGTTTCCAGCCTGTTCTCCGGAAACGGAAAAACAGCTTTGCGAATACCGGTTCAGTGCCATGCTGTTCCGGCTGTTGGAAGAGATCACTGATCTGCACCCTGCATGGGGACTGCTGACGGGAATTCGTCCGGTGAAAAAGGTACAGCCTTTGCTGGGACAGGGGCTTTCCAAGGCGGAAGTCTGTGAGAAATTACACGAAAAGTACTGGATTGCTCCGGAAAAGCTGTCGCTGGTCTATGATACAGCAATGGTGCAGCAGCCGCTTCTGGAAAAAACACCGAAGCACGGCATCAGTCTGTATGTGTCGATTCCGTTTTGTCCTACACGGTGCAGCTATTGTTCTTTTGTGTCCCATTCCATTGCACAGGCTCAGAATCTGATTCCGGCATATCTGGAAAAGCTGTGCGAGGAACTGAAAATTTGGGGGCAGCTGGTACGGGAACAGGAATTGCTGGTGGATACGGTCTATTTTGGCGGTGGTACGCCCACTTCGCTGACGGCGGCACAGTTGGAACAGGTGCTGACGGCGGTGCAGGAAAACTTTGATCTTTCGCATTTGCGGGAATATTGTGTCGAGGCAGGACGACCGGACACCATTACCTCGGAAAAGCTGCAAACACTGCGGCGTTTCGGCGTAGACCGCATTTCTGTCAACCCTCAGACTATGCAGGATCACGTGCTGGAAACGATCGGCAGAAAGCACACTACGGCACAGACGGTGGAGGCATTCCGCATGGCACGGGCTGCCGGCTTCGAGAACATCAACATGGATCTGATCGCCGGTTTGCCGGACGATACGCCGGAAGGATTTCATGACACGCTGGAACAGATTCTGGCATTGGATCCGGACAGCATCACGGTGCACGCTCTGACGCTGAAACGGGCGGCGAATCTTTTTGCAGAGGGTGAGCAGCAGGTACATAATCCGGTGGAACAAATGGTGCAGGAGAGTATGCGGCGGCTGCCGGAGCACGGCTATGCCCCGTATTATATGTACCGGCAGAAGAATACGATCGACAATCAGGAGAATGTGGGCTATGCCCGTGCAGGGAAAGAGTCGCTGTACAATATTCTGATCATGGACGAGAGCCAGTCCATTTTTGGAGCAGGGTGCGGAGCTTCTACCAAGCTGGTGGAACCCTGCGGCAGAATTACACGAATTCACAATTATAAATTCCCCTATGAGTATATCCGTCAGTTCGATCAGCTGATGCAGAAAAAGGAACAGGTGCGGGAGATCTGCGAGCGAATTCGGGAACAAGAGGCGGAAAAATGAGTTTGATTTGTATACAGGACCAAGATGAATATTTCCGGAACGGAACCTTTGCATCTGTTTTATTTCAGCGTGCAATCCCCGTTCACATTGATCCGGAAGTCGATATGGCATATTCAGAGCAGTGCGTGGAGCATTTTAATCATCTCTCTGACCAGATGATCGACAAGTTTTGCGAGATGGCAATTGCGTATTGTGAGTTTATGCGGAAGGAATGGAAAGAATTTGAAGATGTCTATCCGGATATTGTAGAAGACATTCAGCGTGAAATTCCGGAGAAACTGCACGGGAGAGAAGTGCTGGCATTTTTGACCACGCCTGAAATGTACATTGAACCGCCGGAGGAAGCTGTTTCCGGATATAGCATTTCCAGTGCCTGCGTCTGGGAACCGGAGCATGCACTGGACTGGATCATTCGTGGAGATAAAATTCTCTATGTAGGACCTTGTGAGGGTATGGGTGCATGACAGGAGGAAGAAGATTATGAAACGATCTTCTGAGCTTTAATGGAAAGAAGATGGAAAGAAGAATGTATGGACTTTGATAAAATCGGAAAATATCTTTGTTTTATTTTGCGGCATCATCCGGAGAAAATCGGCATCACGCTGGACGAGCACGGCTGGGCAGATGTGGACGAACTCCTTGCCGGTATTTCAGAACGGTGCCCTTTGTGTCGGGAACAGCTGGAAGAAATTGTTCGTACAGATGCGAAAAGTCGCTATTCGTTCAGTGCAGACGGGCAGCTGATTCGTTGCAATCAGGGACACTCGATTCCAGTAGATGTGGAACTGGAACAGGTGCTGCCGCCGGAATTCTTGTGGCATGGAACGGCAGAACGGTTTTTGCCGGCGATTTTTCAGGAGGGACTGCGGCGAATGAGCCGGCTGTATGTGCATCTGTCTGCCACGCCGGAAATTGCACAGACAGTAGGAGCACGTCACGGAAAGCCAGTGGTGCTGCGGGTGCAGACTGGAAAAATGGCAGAGGACGGCTATGCTTTTTACCGTTCGGTAAATGGTGTTTGGCTGACGGAAGCAGTTCCGGCGAAATATCTGGAAGAAATGAAATAATCAGGCAGCATCGCACAAATGTAAAGGCAATTTTGTGCGGTGTTGCTTCTGTATCAGGCGGTGGAGAGTTGAAAAAGAACGATATTTTTGAAACAGAAATCATTGATATGACCACAGAGGGCAGCGGTGTCTGTCGGGTGGACAACATGGCAGTATTTGTGCCGCATACAGCAGTAGGAGATCGGATTCGGGTGCGAATTGTGAAAGTGCTGAAAAGCTATGGTTTTGGCATCGTGGAAGAATTGCTGGAACCTTCGGCGGATCGTATTTCGCCTGCCTGCCCGTTGTCGCAGTGTGGGGGCTGTCTGTTTCAGCATATCACTTATGCGGCAGAACTGCGTGTCAAGGAAAAGGCAGTGCAGGACGCTTTTACACGAATCGGGAAACTGTCGCCTGCATTTCTGCCGATTCTGGGGGCAGAATCCCGCACCAGATACCGTAATAAGGCACAGTATCCTTTTGCAATAGACAAGGCAGGAGAACCGGTTCTGGGCTTTTTTGCCAGAAGAAGTCATCGGGTCATTCCGGTGAAAGACTGCTTGCTACAGCCGGAACTGTTTGGGGAAATTGCTGGTGTCGTGCTGGAGTTTGTGAGAAAAAATCGGATTCCGGTGTATGAAGAAGCCAGCGGAAAAGGGGAACTGCGGCACTTGTATTTGCGGTGCGGGCAGCATTCCGGCGAGGTGATGATCTGCTTCATTGTGCGAAAGCCAATTCGGAAAAAGCTGATGCCTCTGGTGCAGCAGCTGACGGAGCAGTTTCCGCAGATCCAGAGCATTGTCATGAACTGTAATTCGAAGAAAACCAACGTGATTCTGGGAGATTCTACAGAAACGCTGTGGGGGAAAGATACGATTACAGACACCATGTGCGGCAATGCTGTAGACCTTTCGCCGGAGTCGTTCTATCAGGTGAACACGATACAGGCGGAACGGCTTTATGGTGCGGCAAAGGCTTTTGCACAGCTGACGGGAAAGGAACGATTGCTGGATTTGTACTGTGGTGCCGGAACCATTGGGCTGTCCATGGCAGATGCGGTGTCGGAATTGGTTGGCGTGGAAATTGTACCAGAAGCGGTAGAAAATGCCAAGAAAAATGCTGCGAGAGCCGGCGTGGAAAATGCGAAATTCCTTTGCGGCGATGCAGGCAGCATTGCGGAACAGCTGGCAGCAGAGGGGACTGCTCCCGATGTGATCGTGGTTGATCCGCCCAGAAAAGGCTGCGATGAAACAGCGATTCGTGCTATGGTACAGATGCAGCCTGAGCGAATTGTGATGATCTCCTGCAACGCTACGACTGCGGCGAGAGATTGTGCGGCGTTGAGAAAACTGGGATATGCGGTGGAACAGGTGCAGCCGGTGGATTTGTTCCCGGGGACGGGGCACGTTGAGTGCGTAGTATTGATGTCAAGGAAGCAAGGATAATAGATGAAAAAGTGCTGATTTTTCGGCACTTTTTTCTTTTTGGAGAATATTTGAAAGGTAGCTGAGATGTCTTTTTTCTGTATGCGGGAACAAGTCAGGATAAGATCAGAAATACACAAAATTGAAATTGACACAACGCATACAAGCCAAGAATGTATCAGGGAACAAATCCAGAACCATAAAAAATGCCATGCTGGGAAAGCACATCTTCTCAGCATGGCATTTTGTTTCTATGAAATGTAGATTTCTTCGTAAAATCCGCCCATTGACCATTCAAGCCTAAAAAATCACGCTGTTTCCGATACTTTTTGCATTTTCCATACGATTTTTTGACGGCGAAACATTATCCCGCCAATTGCAATCGCTTTACATATTCCTGCTTCATCTGCATAGAGGAATGCACATATCGATTCAAAGTAATACTGGCATCAGCGTGTCCCAGCAATTCACTCAGCGTCTTTGCATCAAACCCATGGGCAATACAATCTGTAGCATAAGTGTGCCGAAGCAGATGAAATGGGACCTTCCGGATACCACAAAGTTTCAGGATTTTCTGAAACCGATACTGCATGGTTCTCGGTTCTGCCGGTTTGCTTTTCCCAGTAATCAGGTACAAAAAATCCTGTCGCTTTTTCTTTTCCAGCAATGTCAACAAGAAGGACGGAACCGGAATTGTCCGCACAGAAGTTCTGCTTTTTGGGGAGCCAATCAGTACCTCAGAGCAGCCATTTCGATAGACTCTCTGCACCGTTCGTTTTACAGAAAGTGTTCCGTTTTCAAAGTCAATATCGCTCCACTGCAAGCCACACAATTCACCTACACGCAAACCGGTGAACAAGCACAGCAGAATCGCCAAATCAACGGTCAACCCTGTCTGAAGAAGATACTGCTCCAACTTCTTTCGCTCCTCAGAAGACAAAACATCCAGCTGCTTTTTCTCTGCTTTTGGCATAGTGAAATGCGTTCCATGAATGTGATACTCCTGCACTGCATACTGTTCTATGCTGTGGTAAACCCGCATAATGTCTTGTACAAACCGAGCGGAAAGTCCGCCAGTTCCGCACAATCGACCGCTTTGCAGTTTCTCAAAGACAAAATCATTCAGCTGGTGTGTTGTCATATCCGTAAGATACTTTGTTCCGAGATCCGGAAGAATATGATTGCGAATGATGTTTTCATAGTGTGCATAACTGGACGGTTTCACACGCAATTTTGCTGCAGAAAGCCACTGACGAGATGCCTCTGCCACGGTCAATTTCAAAGCAGAAACTGGCTGGCTCTGCAAAACAGCTTGAAATTGTGCCATTTTTTCCTTTACTTCAGAAAGCGTTCTGGCATACACAAATTTGTATTTCAGCGATCCATCTTCCTTATGCCCGATTGGGACACGTCCCTCAAACCGACCGTCTTTTCTCTTGTAAATGTTGCTGCCTCTTCTTGGCATTGGAAATCCCTCCTGACAAGTTTTCGGACTGTTCAAAGCAAGAAAACGTCTGCTTTTTCTCCGATTCTGATGATTTATTCATGAATTTTCAGAAATATATACTTTACTTTTTCTGAAAATCTGCTATAATGATAGCAGATTCGATGCTGTTTTGTCTGAAATTTCTGCAAATAAATGGGCGGATTTTACGAAACAAAAATGCTTCTTTCCTTTTAGTATCTCCAGTGATAAACCATCTATTCTTCTTGCTTTTTGGGATATTTTATGGTATTATGGAAATAGAGAGAGAAAGCTAAGAAAGGGGCATATTGCGTGATTTGCATAGCAGTAGTGGATGACGAAAAAGCAGTATGTGATGAACTACTATTTTTTCTGAAAGAATACGAAATGAAATTCAAAATGATTTTTGATATTTCAATCTATTACAATGGAGAAAATCTTTTGGCTGATCTGGAAGATGATATACATTTTGATTTAATTCTATTGGATATTGAGTTAGCTAAGATTAATGGTGTAGAGGTCGGTAGACATATACGTGAGATAAACCAAGATTACTTGTGTCAAATTATTTATATCTCTTCTAAAATGGGATATGCCATGGAATTATTTCAGGTGCATCCATTTCACTTTTTGATGAAACCCATACAAAGAGAAACATTATTTTCTTGCCTGGGTGAATATCTTCGATTATATTCCAAGAAAGATTTTTTTGAACTAACAAACAAAAATGTAAAAAAGCGAATACCAATAGAGCAGATACAATATTTTGAAAGCAATGGAAGAAAGATTACTGTCTATTGTTCAAATGAATCACATGAATTTTATGGAAAATTGAGTGATTTGTCAGAAATGAAAATTCTAAAAAATTTCCTTATGATCCATAAATCTTTCTATATTAACATTGCTCATATTTCATCATATAGTTATGATTCACTGACAATTGATGATTGTAGAGAGTTGCCTATTAGCAAACCAAATAGAAAAGAAGTTCGCAGAGCAATTTTGAAGTATAGTGCAGATCGATTTAGAGAGGAGTGATAATATGCAGGAACAGCTCGTATATTTAATAGGAAATGCTTTTCGTATCTATATTTATTTTAAGCTTTTAAATACTATGTTTGGTACTGCAAAAGTGAAACAAATCTGGATTATAATAGGATTTACATTCTATTTTTTAATCAATAGTTTTGGTGCTATCTTATTTGGAAATTTCACTTTAAATATCTTAACAAATATAATTCCATTGATTGCTCTCTCATTTTTGTATGAGTCGAAAGTAACAAGTAAATTATTTGTAGCATTAGCATTTTATGTAGTTAATATGCTTGCAGACGGTATTGTATATACCATTATTCTCATAACTAAAGTGAATTCCATTATAATGAGTAGTGGAATTGCCACAGTACTGATTACCTTTTTAATAGAATTGATTTTTGAATATATTTGGAAAAAACGGGCTTATCATGAAATTGATAAACTGTATTTAGCAACAATTTTGACTGTGCCAATTGGGAGCATTTTGGTTGGTATTTTAACTATGTATCAGTACAGCATAAAAACAATCACTGTAGCTTTTATTTTAATTAGTTTTAATTTACTCATTTTTTATATGTATGATAGCCTCCAGAAGAATTATGAAGTCATCTATGAGAAAAAGCTTTTGGAGCAAGCGGTGAAAGCACAACATAGTGAATTAGAATTATTACAAGAATCCCAGAATAGAATTCGATACTTACAACACGATTTCAAGAATCATTTAATCTCTATTGTAAATTATGCAAAAAAAGCGGATAATCAAGGACTGATTCATTATATTGAAGAGGGTTTGGGTTTTCTCTCGCTTCATCAGCAATTTGTTGACACCGGAAATTCCGAGATTGATAGTATTCTTAATTACAAGTTGCAGGAGATGAAAAACAAAAACGTCCATTTAAAGTATTCTATAACGATACCAAAGGACTTGAAAATTAATGTGTTTGACCTCAACATCATACTTGGAAATTTATTAAACAATGCAATAGAAGCTATCGAAAAAGCGGAAAGGAAATACTTCTTTATCAATATTTATTTTGAGAAAAACATTCTTTTTATCCATATAGAAAATACCTATGATGGAAATATCATAAAAGAGAAAGAAACATTGATGACAACAAAGGAGGAAAAGCAATTACATGGATTAGGACTGAAAAGCGTTTCCAGCATATTGGAAAAATATGATGGAGACATTATATACGATTATAATGATATATATTTTATTACAGATGTCATGCTCTGCAATACGAGTTTTCATCATGAAACAGAGTGAGAAAATAGTCGAATTTTGACATTAACATGGGTCGTTTTTTACAAGAGTCGCTTTTGCGGCTCTTTTTTTGTTATAATTTGTTTTGCAGGCAAAATAAAAAGATTGGAGTGATAAATATGAAAAAGATTATTTTGAAATATGGCGGTATGCTTGCTGCTTTAGCAATGGTTTTTACAACACTGACAGTAAATTCAACCTGTACTTGGATGACTTATCAGGAAGAATTGCCTGATACAGCTAAAAAACTTCGCAAGTTCTGATGTTTGTTAAATTATCTTGTAAGATTGCAGATAGGCTAGAACACTGTGGCATTATCTCAAAATCCAATAGAACATTGTATGAATATGGCCTGCGTCAGATGTTTGCAACAATTCTGAACATTCTAACAATGCTCCTGATTGGATTTATAATGGGACTTGCTGTGCCGGCGATGGTTTACACAATCGCATATATCCCATTAAGAGTATATGCCGGAGGCTATCATGCTTCTACACCGCAGCGATGCTGGGCATTTTCTGCGATAATGTTATGGATTGTACTGTGTATCGTAAAATACACGCCCCAAACGTATTTTTGGGTGATTACAACATTGTCGTTGATAGCCTGCATCGTTGTTTTTTTGCTGTCGCCGGTGGAAGATCGAAATAAGAGATTGGATGAAAAAGAACATCATGTTTATCATATTCGAGCAATTGTTGTGATGACAATAGAAATGATTGTGGCGATGCTGTTGTTTGCTTTACATTTCACACAATTTGTTTTGGTATTGGAGATTGCATGGTGCTCTCTTGCAGTGATGTTGCTGCTTGGAAAAGGAAAGAATGTTTTTGAAAATAAAAAAGGAGGAAGTGCATGAATAAAAAACTGACAAGAACACTTGCCGGAGTCATGTCCCTGATGTTCATGGGACAGGTCATGATTTTTGGCGACGGCAGTGCCCAAGGTCTTTTACATGCTGATACAATTGCATCTGCTGCAGAAGCGATTGAAGGAGCAAAGAACAAAGACCAGCTTGCCAAGGAATTTGAAGAAGCAACAAAAGATCTTGGAAAAGTAGATTATTTTGATGTTGCTGAAGACAAAAATGAAACTGCTAATAATGAGGAGATTGCAGAAGACGATATTTCTGTTCAATCCGAATCAGACGAAGCAGTGCAAGATCATACTGCAGCTATTACGACTGCTTCGGATGGCGATGCTCCAGCAGGTGAATTAACAGTAACTGGTATTGTTAAACAAGGTGTTATCAACGGAATTGATGACAAAACGCCAATTTATGTGCGTATTTTTGATGAGAACTGGAATGAAATTGAATACCAGGAACTCCGAAGTGGTGACAGTTATTCTGTAACAGCAAGCAGTGGTAGTGGCATTTATCATGTCAAGTATGAAAGTGATGGTTATTTGCCGTTTTACTTGAAGGATTTTGGTACTGGTACCTATACTGTTGGATCTGGTGATTCTCGCAACACGGTGACATTAGTTCCAGGTGATACCACTTGGAATGAAGAACACGACAACGAGTGGAGCGACGATGTCATCAATGGAAAAGACTTGGCGTATGTACAGAGTTGCTTAGGAGCATATCGTGGTGATGATGCATTTAATTTTTCTATAGACTTAAATGGTAATGGAATAATTGATCAGGAAGAATTGCTCCAAGCACAAGATGTTATTAATTCTGCCAGTGAATCACAACAGGATGCAAATGCTGCATATATTTATGATTTAAATGGAGATGCTTACATCAATCATCTGGATATGCAGATAATGGAAAGTCTTATTGGTTACGATTCTTCTGAAATTTCCGACCTTGACTTCAATGGAAATGGTGTAATTGATGAGGAAGATCTAAATTCATATATTTCAATTATATATCAATCCATGGATGTTTACTGGTATAATCTTGATTTAAACCATAATGGTGTAATTGACGAGAATGATGCGGAATTTTTGGAAGCGGCTGCAAAATTAAGAGGCCCATCTGATAATTACTACGCATACATGGACAAAGACGACAGCGGCACAATTGATAATGCAGATGTTGCATGGTTTTCTGCCGCATACAAGGCTTCTGGCGATTTGGATTGGGATCATGCCTTTAAAAGAACACTGATCATGCAGGAAAGCGGCGCTTTTCAGGGCAGCTTAAATTTGCATGATACGGATTTGAACCTGAATGGCTGTTCCCTGTATGTAGGCGACTGTATGTCCTTTACAACTGATATTCCGAAATTTTGGTCTGGCAATCAAGGAGCAACACTGAATATTAGCAATGGTTATTTGGAAGTTTCCAATAACTTAGTATTTCGTACCGCTTCTCCAGATGGTTGGGGTGGAAATGCAGGCCAATTACTGAATATTAATGGAGGATTAGTCATTATTGGCGGCGATTTCAATTTTGGTCAGGCAAATTGCTATGATACAATGTTAATGACTGTCCCTGGTGGAGAAGTTGATATTTATGGTAATTGGAATTATAACACATTGACTGACATGGAAGGTAAATGGACAGCAGGAACCATTTATTTTGAGGGGCCAACATGGGAAGTAAATGAAAAATCTGGTGAAAAGTCTGTTTACTCTACTGGAGATCATGTGATTAGCCTTTATTATCCAGAAGGTGTACAGACAATTTTATGGGATAATCGTTACACTTATATTTATGATGAAAATGGAAATCCTACAACAAAACGGCATTTAAATTTTGATTATTATGATGAAGAATATGACATGTCTGGATTGTATTTTCCGTTAGGGTACTCTCCTGATCGTTATCACATTCGTCCATGGTTTCCAGAAGATGACGCTCCTTATGAGCCAGACTATACCCTTTATCGTAAAGGCTGGGAAATTGGTGAAGGTGTACACATCGCAACTGGAAATTATACAAAATCCTTTACCGACTTAAGTATTGAATCTCCTGGTGTAACTTCTGACTTTGTTCGCACATATAATTCCATTAGTACTGAGGAAAGCTCTTTTGGTATTGGCTGGGATTTTAATATTGATGTCAGCAAGATTGTAAAGCCAACTGCTGGGTATTATCAGGTTGTTTTGCCTGATGGTTCGAACACTACATTTAAGGATAATGGAAAAGGTGGATTTGAGTGTCTAAATACTCATAGCACTATGACAAAGTCTGGAAACGAATACACTATTACAAATGCATCACAGTCAAAATATCACTTTAATACAAATGGCGAATTGGATTGGGTCAAAGATGCAGAAGGTAATGTTTTAACCATCTCTTCTATGACAAATAACCAGCGTATTGTGACAGATTCTACTGGCAGAACTTATACAATCACCTATAATGGCAATAAAGAACATTCTCGGATTACCAGTATTAAAGATACTACCGCAGATCGTGTGGTTACTTATGCATATAACGGAGATTTTCAGTTGGTATCTGCAACAAGCGTATCTGGCGGAACAGAAACATATGAGTATGATAAAAAAGGAAAACTTTGCAAAATCACAAACTGTTATGATGAAGTCACAGATCAAATTTCTTATTTGGAACATGGGCAAGTAGACTGTCTTACAAATGCATCTGGATTGAAGCAAGTCTACACATATAACAAATTGCAAAAGCAAACCGGCTTAAAAGAGTATGATAAAGAAACTCTTGTCAAAACATTCACCTATAACTATGATGAAAAGTATGCAGTAAAGACAAATACTGTGGAAACCGATGGCCAAACCTATGAAGTAGATAAGATCACTTATAATATGGTTGATGGCAAGAATAAGTATGATGAAATGTCCGAAAGCGTTGATATCATGGGAAATACAACAAAGTATGAGCGTGATACTAACGGAAATGTTATCAAAACAATAAATGCTGACGGTACATACACACTTGCCAATTACAATGATAAAAACAGTGTTATTGCAGAAGTTGACGAATCTGGGAATGCAACTATCAA
>ENA-UPSY01000078-UPSY01000078.1-human-gut-metagenome-genome-assembly--contig:-NODE-78-length-100281-cov-27.108299_pt1 | contig 100281 bp, 84 predicted proteins | sample MGYA00250044_ERZ773365 | MGnify/ENA primary metagenome ERZ773365 (study PRJEB29103, sample SAMN06111932) | human gut metagenome | biome: human gut; feature: ankylosing spondylitis patient; material... | reverse complement strand
TGCAAAATAATCCAATACGCCAAGTGCGACTGTCATATGCATATCATGGCCGCAGGCATGCATTTTTCCCGGATGCTGCGATGCGTACGGAAGTCCTGTTTTTTCATCAACAGGAAGTCCGTCGATATCCGTCCTGTACCCGATTGTCCGGGACGGGTCGGATCCCTGCACTCTTACCAGTATCGCAGTCGGAAGCTCTTTCGGCTCCAGGATTTTCAAAAACTTCTGGTCCATCATGCCGATCACCTGCATGAGGAATGCATGTGTTTCCACTTCTTCCAGTGCGACTTCCGGTATCTGGTGCAGATGACGACGGATCGTGATCAGATCGTCCTCTTTGAGCATTACAGATTCCTCAATTCTTCTTCCAGACCGGTTTTTGATGTGGTCTTTGCGTCTACGTCCTTGATATAGCGGGCAGGAGATCCTGCTACTACGGTATGCGGAGCGACATCATGAATGACGATGGCTCCTGCGGCAACGACTGCGCCTTCACCGATGTGAACGCCTTCGATAACAACAGCATTGGCTCCGATCAGGACATCGTCGTCGACACGTACCGGTTCAGCAGATGCCGGTTCAACAACGCCTGCCAGTACAGTGCCTGCACCGATATGGCAATGCTTGCCGACAATAGCGCGTCCGCCGAGGATAGCTCCCATATCAATCATGGTGCCTTCTCCGATTTCAGCTCCGATGTTGATGATAGCTCCCATCATGATGACGGCATTGTTTCCGATCAGTACCTGATCGCGGATGACAGCGCCTGGTTCAATGCGTGCATTGATGTTCTTTGTATCCAGAAGCGGAACAGCAGAATTTCTAGCTTCATTTTCAATTCTGACTGCGTCAAAATCTTTTGCATGCTCATCCAAAAACGGCTTTACTTCTTTCCAGTCGCCAAAGAGGATTCCTGTCCTGCTTTCTACAAAGGCATCCACTCCCTCCGGATATGTCAGGGAGTCAAGGTTTTTTCCTTTTACATATACTTTGACAAATGTTTTCTTAGGAGCGCTGCCTATGAAATTGATGATGGACTGTGCATCTAATTGTGCCATAATATATCTCCTTTTCTTCTTATCTGCCTTGGGCCATGCCCTTTCCTAAAACCAGGTATTTTTATTATATCGAAATCGGGGTAAGAATCGTATTCCCCTGGATATATAATCATTTCAGGAAATTCTGGCACAAATTTTCAAGTTCGGCTGCCTTTCTTCCGCGCGGGCAGCTCATATTTTCAGATGGTTTTTAATGAAAAGCCAGACTCCGCTCAGAAGTCCGGCTATCATTTAAGGCAATTATTTATTAAACAAGCCGCCCGTCACAATGACGTCCTGGCTGCCTTCAGTAATTTCGCCGACTTCGTAAACCGGTTCATTGATGGAAGCGAGGATTTCCTTTGCCTTTTCTGCTTCCTCGCGGGTGAGAATCAGGAGCATGCCAAGACCGCAGTTGTATGTACGGTACATTTCATGTGGATCGACGCCTCCCAGATTCATCAGGAACGGGAATACAGGAAGCATCGGCCAGAGATCGGCATTCAGTACAGCGCGGGTGCCCTTTGGAAGGACTCTCGGGATGTTGTCGTAGAAGCCGCCGCCAGTGATATGGACGAGACCTTTGACGTCAGCGCCCTTCAGTACCGGCAGGACCGGTCTCGGATAGAGGCGGGTCGGTGTGAGGAGGACTTCGCCAAGAGGCTTATCGAAGCCTTCATACGTTTCCTTCAGGGACAGGTTGTTGTCCTCGATGATGCGGCGTACGAGGGAGTATCCATTGGAATGGACACCGGTGGACGGAAGTCCGAGAATGACATCGCCAGGAGCGATTGTTTCGCCTGTGATGAGGTCTTTCTTGTCAACGATGCCGACAGCAAAGCCAGCTACATCGTAATCGCCTTTGGCATAGAAACCTGCCATTTCAGCGGTTTCGCCGCCGAGGAGTGCGCAGCCGGATTCGATGCAGGCATTGGCAACGCCTTTGACGATTTCAGCCATCAGTTCTGGTTCGAGCTTTCCGGTAGCAATGTAGTCCAGGAAGAAGAGCGGTCTTGCGCCCTGTACGAGGACGTCATTGACGCTCATGGCAACGCAGTCCTGGCCGATGGTATCATGGATGCCCATTTCAATGGCAAGGCGCAGCTTTGTGCCTACGCCGTCAGTGCCGGATACGAGAACCGGATCATCTGTCAGTTCATCCTTCAGGCGGAAAAGGCCGCCAAAGCCTCCCAGATCTCCCAGAACGCCTCTGGTGTATGTTGCCTGGACTGATTCCTTGATCAGTTCCACTTCTCTTTCGCCAGCATCGATATCAACGCCGGCTTCCGCGTAAGTCAGGCCTTTTTTCTTTTCAGTCATGTCCCTATTCACCCTTGTCCTATTCTTCCTCTTCCATGCCGCCCAGACCGTTGTTCGGTACGGGTTCCGGATAAATGCCGTCAAAGCAGGCAAAGCACATATCCGTCTTCTTCAGTTCGGAAATCGATTCAGCGAGGCCTTCCTGCGAGAGGTAATGGAGCGCATCGGCGCCGATCATCTTGCAAATTTCCTCTGTTGGATACTTAGCGGCGATCAGCTGCTTTCTTTCAGCGGTATCAATGCCGAAGAAGCATGGATATCTGACTGGCGGCGAGCTGATGCAGAGTTTGATTTCCTTGGCGCCTGCGTTTCTCAGAAGGTTGATGATGATGCCACTTGTCGTGCCGCGGACGATGGAGTCATCGACGAGGATGATTCTCTTTCCTTCGACATTCATGCGGATCGGGTTCAGCTTCATGCGGACGGCTCTTTCACGCTGCTTCTGTCCCGGCTGGATGAAGGTGCGTCCCATGTACTTGTTCTTGAGAAGGCCTTCCACGAAAGGAATGCCGGAAGCCTGGGCATATCCCAGAGCTGCCACGTTGCCGGAATCCGGCACGCTCATGACGACGTCTCCGTCGAAATGGGTTTCTTCCCAGAGCTTTTTGCCCATGTTGAGGCGGGCCTGATAAATGTCCTGTCCGTTCATGATGGAATCCGGACGGGCGAAGTAAATATATTCGAAGGAGCAGATTCCGTGACGGTGATTTTCCACCGGGCAGTACATGGTGGAACGGACACCGTTGTCATCGATGGAAACAATTTCGCCCGGAAGGATGTCCCTGACGAATTTTGCATCAATGGCATCGAGAGCCGGTGTTTCAGAAGCCAGCACCCAGCCCTTTTCCGTCCTGCCCAGTACGAGCGGGCGGTAGCCGAAAGGATCGCGGCAGCCGTAGAGTGCATCATTCGTGCATGCTACGATGGCATATGCGCCATGGATTTCATCCATCAGTTCAATGAACTTTTCTTCTTCTGTTTTTCTTCTGCTTCTTGCCAGAAGCTTGATAATGACTTCGGTATCCATGGAAGTCTGGAACGTGGAGCCTTCCAGAAGCAGTCTTCTGCGAAGGTTCTTCGTGTTGACCAAGTTGCCGTTATGTGCCAGCGCCATCGATCCGTCTATGCTGTCAGCCTGCAGCGGCTGTACGTTGGCTGGAATCGAAGAGCCTGTGGTGGAATAACGTACGTGTCCAATACCGATATGCCCGTCCTTTTCAGGTAAATGGCGGAAAACTTCGGTAACGAGTCCCATACCGCGGAAAGTCTCCATAACCTTTCCGTCAGACACTGTGATGCCGGCGCTTTCCTGGCCGCGGTGCTGGAGTGCGAAAATCCCGTAATAGGTCTCGGCTGCAGCAGACAATTCACGGTCAAAAATGCCAAATACCCCGCATTCTTCATGGGGCTTGTCATCATAGATATCAATACTTTTATACATTCCGGAATTCTCCTGACTTTCTGTAAACAGCAGGAGGGATAATCCCTCCCATTTTTTCTGGGGAGCACCCGCCAGAGCGGGATATAAAATGCGGCGGCTTTCCTCCCCGCTCCCGGGCGGAAGGAAAGCCTTTCCCGCACTCTGTGAATACGATCTTAGAACTTGATGCCGGTCAGAAGTTCATATGCTTCTTTGTAAATGGCAATCGTCTTGTCGATGATTTCCTGCGGAACGGTATCTCCAGGATGAGCCTTGAGGTAGTCTCTCAGGAACTGCTTGTCGAAGGACGGCTGGCCGTGGCCTGCTTCATAGCCCTTTGCCGGCCAGAAGCGGGAGTTGTCTGGTGTCAGCATTTCGTCGCCCAGGACAATGTTTCCTTCCTTGTCGAGGCCGAATTCGAATTTGGTATCAGCGATGATGATGCCTCTTTCGAGAGCATAGTCAGCGCACTTGTTGTAAAGCGCGAGTGTCAGTTCAGACAGTTTTTCCATGTATTCTTTGCCCTTGCCCGGGAAGAACTTTTCGACCCATTCCACGCCTTCTTCCATGGAAATGTTCTGGTCATGTTCACCGACAGGAGCCTTGGTGGACGGGGTGAAGATCGGCTGCGGAAGCTTCTGGCATTCCTTCAGGCCTTCCGGAAGAGTGATGCCGCAGACTTTGCCGTCTTTCTGGTATCCTTCCCAGCCGGAACCTGTGATGTATCCGCGGACGATGCATTCTACCGGGATCATGTCGAGCTTCTGTGTCTTCATGGAACGGCCTTCAAATTCTTCAGTCTGGAAGAATTCCGGCATATCCTTTGTGTCGATGGAAATCATGTGGTTCGGAACGATGTCCTTTGTGAAATCGAACCAGAATTCAGACATGCGGTTCAGAACGACGCCCTTCTGCGGGATCGGGTCTTTCAGAATGTTGTCGAAAGCGGAAACGCGGTCAGTGCAGACCATAACGAGGCTGTCGCCCAGATCATAGAGTTCACGTACCTTGCCGGATTTGAATGGTTTGTATTCTTTCATTTCGTTTTCTCCTTTGGAGGCCTTCATTAACGGCCCAATTCCTTCTGCAGTTTTTCATCTTTTCTGTAAATTTCAGCAGCGGCTTCTTCGCGGTATTCCTTGTACTTTCTGTACAATTCACGATCGGAGACAGCTCCGATTTCAATAGCGAGGAAGGCTGCATTCTTCGTGCCGTCAATGGCAACGGTAGCTACCGGGATTCCGGATGGCATCTGCACAATGGAGAAGAGCGCATCCATGCCGTCGAGCTTTGCGCCGGAAAGCGGTACGCCGATGACTGGTCTTAAAGTCAGGCTGGCTACCACACCCGGAAGGGCTGCTGCCATGCCAGCGCCGGCAATGAATGCGCCTGCGCCTTTTTCTTCTTCTGCCGCAACAAATTCAGCCAGTTTCTTTGGCGTGCGGTGAGCGGAAGCAATGGCAACGTCATATGTAACGCCGAATCCGTCCAGGATTTCAAATGCTTTTTTCATGGCCGGCAGGTCGGAGTCACTGCCCATAACGATTCCTACATGCATTGTAATATCCTCCCTCTTTACGGCTTAGCCGTATAACAAAAAATCTCCTCTTTAGGGGTACACTATGCCAAAGACACAGACCCCCGTAAGAGGAGTGGTTTACAAGACCTGAAGAAACACACGGCAACAGAACAGGTCATTCGGGATACGATTTCATACGCCCGGATGCCTTCAGAAAACAGGACCATTTCAATGGACATCTTTTCTCCTCTCCGTAGTGAGATAAAAAAGCCTGCGCGCACAAACCTGCACAAGCTTCGACGATCACCACGCTCTATTACTCGCGTTCTTTAATCATTCTAATATTTCCCTTTTACCTTGTCAATAAAAATTGACTGTAAAAAGGTACCATATATGGCAAGACAACATGATTATAATGCATATCTTACCAATTCTTTATTTTTCCTAATGATTCTCTCGTCATGCATTCATTTCCATGAGAGAGTTCGGAAAGAATCAGATTTTTGACGGCTCGGTCAGATGCTTTTCTTCTTCATACCTGTCGATCGTCTCATTGAATTCCTTCTCGGTGAGCGCCTTCATGATTTCGCGGCGAAGGGCAGCGGCTTCAGGAAGTCCGTGGAAATAGCGGCTTGCATGCGCGCGCATTTCGCGGACGGCTGCATTTTCGCCCTTCTCAATGACAAGGCCGTGAAGATGCTCCCTTGCCATGGCAAGGCGTTCCTCCCAGGACGGCGGATCGATAATATCGCCATTTTCAAGGTATGCATTCACTTCCTTGAACACCCAGGGATTTCCCCAGGCAGCACGGCCGATGGCAACCGCGGCGCATCCTGTTTCTTCCAGAAGCGCTTTAGCCGATGGGCCGTCAACGACGTCCCCGTTTCCAATGACCGGAATCTTAACCGCCTTGACGACTTCGGCAATCTTCTTCCAGTCCGCCTTTCCTGTATAGAAATCTTCCCTTGTGCGTCCATGGACAGTAATGGCTGCTGCCCCTGCCTCTTCGACAGCCCTGGCAAGTTCCACGCAGTTTTCCGTATCCCTTGTCCAGCCAAGACGCATCTTGACCGTGATCGGGATATCCACGGCGCCCGCCATGGCCTTTACGATGGAAGCAGCCAGCGGAATATTCTTCATGAGCGCCGATCCGTCGCCGTTCTTAACGACCTTCTGCATCGGGCAGCCCATATTGATATCGATGATATCAGGACCCGCCTTTGCCATCTCGCGCGCCCCAAGCGCCATGATTTCAGGATCGCTTCCGAAAAGCTGGAGAGCTACCGGATGTTCATCCGGATCGATCTTCAGCATGTCTTCTGTCTTTCCGTTTTTATAATACAGCCCCTTGGCGCTGACCATTTCCGCTGTAGTCATGGATGCGCCGAAGCGCCTTGCTATGACACGGTACGCCAGATCGCTGACGCCCGCCATCGGAGCCAGTACGGCCCAGCCGTCAAGCTTGACAGTACCTATGACTGGTTTATCCATAATTCCCTCCCATTTCTGAAAAACATGTATATTGTACCATAGAAGGTATGCTCCTCCAAATAAATACAATATAAACGGACAATAAAAGAGCCCTGGCAAAATGTGAAGCCATTTCACCAAAGCCCTTATATATATTTTACTTATTATAATTGCCAAGGAATGTCTTGAAGAAATCAACCGGCATGTAGAGCTTGTCTACCGGCATCCTTTCATCCACCTGATGGGCTTCGCCCCATTTCGGTGTCTTTACGCGGCCGGAGAAGCGGAAAACAGCCGGGGATACTTCAGCATAGTTTCTGGAGTCTGAGGCGCCGAGCATGAGTTTTGGCACGATGGCTGTCTTTTCTCCATAGACTTCATGGATCGTATCACAGAGGAGTTCATAGACATCGCTGTCCGTGCTTCCTGCCCGTTTCGGATTTTCAGCAAAAGGAACTTTGACAAGAACGCCTTCGGAAATGATGGATTCCAGGTACTTCTTTACTGATTCCACAGTATCACCTTGAAGGATGCGGACGCTCATCGTTGCTTCTGCATGGGACGGAAGGACATTGGCCTGCGCGCTGCCCTCTGCCATCGTTACGGCAAATGTCGTATGAAGCATGGCATCCAGTGTCCTGTCCTTGGCTGCGAGTTTCTTGAGTTTTTTGAAATGCTTGCCCGGGTGGCGGTACACCTTGGCTGTCTTCTTGTCCTTGAAACGCGCTTCAGCCTTGAGGAAGGCTTTGACGAGCGGCGTCAAACGGTAGGGCATCGGATGTTCTTCGACAGCTGCGGCGGCCCTTGCAATATCGCCAAGCACTGTTCCCTTTCCGGGGCGACTGGCATGTCCGCCATCCCCGTCCTTGTAGAGGACGAATTCATTCGGCGCTTTTTCTGCCAGTGCGACTTCCGCCCTCACGCCGCTTTCATTGTCGATGATATTTCCGCCTTCATCAAAAATGCAGGCCAGCTCGACGCCGTTTCTCTTCAGGTATTCTGCCGCCAGAATGGATCCCTTCTTGTCCGGTGTGCACTGCACTTCCTCATTGTGGCCAAAGGACAGGTAAATATCAAAGGAAGGCTTGAAATGTTCTTCCAGAAGTTCCTCGACAGCATCCATTTCGGCCGAGAGGAGCGACTTGCAGTCCTCCGATCCTCTTCCCCAGAGGAAACCATCTTCCACCTCGCCTGCAAAGGGCGGATGGCTCCACTGTTCTTCGCGTCCTGCCGGCACGACGTCCTGATGCGCCATCAGAAGGACAGGCTTCCTGTCCGGATTTTCAGACGGCCAGCGGAAAAGGAGGCTTGCCTTTCCGATCACCGTCAGTTCCAGTTTCTGATAGATCATCGGATATGTCGTCTGAAGGTACTGATGCAGCTCATCAAACCTGCTCCAGTCCGTATGCTCATCATTCACGCTTGATACAGAAGGAATCTGCACCAGCCCCTGCAGATGGCGCAGGTACTTTTCATTCCGGGCGCTGATTTCGGCTCCCTTGTTTTCCAAATCCATAGATCGTCCTTTCATTAAAGGAGGCGGGCCGCTTCCCTCGGTTGATCCGGGCTGCGATCCCGCCTCTTATTTTATACATATAATAAGGCTATCGTATCATTTAAACCGCCCAGAGGCAAATCTTACTTCTGTGCGTTGGCTTCATCCAGCTGATCGAAGAGGTTTCTGTGATACCATTTTTCAGAAATCTGCTTCAGAGTGCCATCCTTGGAGAGTTTTTCCAGGGCAGCTTCGATTTCATTGGCCAGTTCCTTTTCATCCTTGTTGACGATGAGAACGGTTTCATTGACTTTGATTGGCTTGTCGAGAGCGACAAGGTCCAGGTTCATAGCTTTGGCAATATCTTCTACACCGAGGTTGTTCGGGTAAACGAGCGCATCATACTGGCCGCTCTTCAGGGAGCTCAGACGTTCAGCCGGAGTCAGGCCGTCCTGGATCGGAACTTCCTTCAGAATGTTGTTATGTTCCTTGTTCCAGTCTGTCAGTACTTTGTAGATGCCGCCGTTCGGTGTGTTCGGAACGAGCTTGCCGCCGCCCTTGATGACATCTTCAAGGCTGTGGTACTTCGCTGCATTTTCCTTGCTCATGTATACTTCGACAGAAGATACGCCGATCGGTGTCTTCGGTACGATGTAATCCTTTTCACGGCGCGGTGTACGGTAGTAACCGCCGGCTGCGACCTTGGCATCTCCGGATTCCATCATGACATCCTGTGTTTCCGGCGGAACAGCCTGGAGATCGAGGTGGTAGCCCTTGAGGTTCTTATTGACTGCTTCCAGGATATCGTATTCATAGCCCTGTGTCCTACCGTTTTCATCGGTCCAGGAAAGCGGACGTTCCGTGCTGGAAAGAACGACCTTCACGTGTTTCTTTCCGTCAGCTGCTGCAGAAGCTGCAGAAGAAGCTGCCTTCTTGTCTCCGCCGCATCCGGCAATGAGTCCTGCTGCAAGGAATGAAATAAGTGCTGCTGCTGCGATTTTTGTTTTCTTGTTCATAAAGTTTCCTCCTCGTTGCCTTCCGGCTGTTGATTGCTAAATAAAAAAGTCCCTGTCCTTTTCAGGACGAGAGACTCGTGATTCCACCTAAATTCGCATACCTGTCGCCAGATATGCCTCTGAGAGTCCTAAGACCCTCTGCCCTGTATCGGGAGCGCCCGGGAAAGCCTACTGTCATTTCAGCCTTCGATGCTCGGAAATGCACTTCATCATCCTGTCCGCGTCCGCTCTCACCCTCCGGACTCGCTTTTACGGCTTCGGAATGACTACTCTTTTCGTCATAACATTATATTTGTTCTATTCGATATACCTACAATATCACTAATTTGACAGTATGTCAACGAGGAAGATGAAACTTGGTTTTCTTACCTGTCCAGTTCCTTTTCGATCATCCAGTCTTCCATGAGATCCGCGATTTCACGGTTATTCAGATCCTCGAAAAGGAAATGCGTATTTCCATGGATTCCGACGTCAGGAAGCCGTATGACACGGGCATCCCCGCCCTGCCGGTTGATTTCTTCTGCCATGTTTTCCGCTTCCATGCGGCGGACTCTCCAGTTGTCTTCGCCGCCCCAGCGTGTCATGTCGTCTGGAATATTGTCTCCGAAGATCATGAGGATCGGGATTTCCGTCAGCTTGTGGAAATCCCTCGGATCGACGCCTTCTGCCTTAAGAGCACCGAAGGGGCTTGTGGAAATCAATGGATCGGGCACATCGTCATCAGGAAAGAGGAATCCTACGCCGGGCTCCAGGGCAATGATGCCCCTGACATTGTCATTCTTCATGGCAGCGCGCCAGCCTGCGCCGGCTCCCTGCGAATGCGTCACGATGACAGAAGGCCCTGCACGGTCGATTGCCGCTGATAGCGTATCCGAGACAAGCTCGGCATCAAAGGTCCTCGTATCCGGTGTCACCCTCCGCCAGAGCTGGTCGGCGGCCTCTTCCCCTTCAGGAATCTGCACGCCGGGAAATCTTTCCGGATAATGGCCGAAGCGGAAAATATCAAACCAGAGCGCTTCGTCTGGTTTTGGCTCGACGGATGCACTTGTCAAAACACTCGCCGCCCTGCCGCGTCCCGGCTGGTCCATCAGGAATACCTTGTATCCCTTACGGAGGAATATCGTCTGGAATCCTTCGCGCCCGTCAGGCGTCGTCTCCCATGCGGCTCCGCTCTGCCCGGCTCCATGGAGGAACACGAGAGCGTTCGGCCTCGCATCCTTCGGCGCCTGATAAAACACATAGGCATGATCGACATGCTTTGTCTGTCCGGCAGGATCAAGCGCATGAGAAGGGTCATACGTCCCCTCCGCCTTCAGCGTCTTTCCGCCGGCAGAGAAACTTCCCTGCGCGGTCAATATGATCGGTTTTTCCTCATCCATCAGGAATCATCCCTTTCCCGTCATTTTTCTTTATTATACACCGGAAAGGAGAAAGCTTACATGAATCCCGGCATCGCGCTGACAGATGGAATACTCTTCACGGCTGCGCGCACTTCAGGGATTCCCTCCCTGTCTTCGGGGATATCTTCATGATCAAGAATGCGGCGCAGGAACTTTCTCGTCCTTGCCTCCTTCGGGTGGGTGAATACCGTCTCAGGATCTCCCTCTTCCACGATGACCCCGCCGTCCATGAAGATGACCTTGCTGGCCGCTTCACGGGCAAACTTCATTTCATGCGTGACCACAATCATCGTCACGCCGTCCTCTGCCAGCTTCTTCATGACAGAGAGGACACCGCCGACGAGTTCGGGATCCAGAGCTGATGTCGGTTCATCAAAGAAAATGACGTCCGGCTTGACTGCCATGGCTCTTGCAATGCCGACGCGCTGCTGCTGCCCTCCGGACAAGCGGGAGGGATAGTAATCCATCCTGTCTTCAAGGCCTACATCCCGGAGCGCTTTTCTTGCAATGCGCTCTGCTTCGTCCTTCTTCATGCCCCGCCCTGCCGTAAGGCCCAGCATGACATTTTCAAGCGCTGTCTTATTGGCAAAGAGATTGTAATTTTGGAAGACGAAAGCTGTCCTCTTCCTGACCCAGGCAATGTCCTTGGATGATGCATTGTGCATATCAAGCGACTTGTCTCCCAGCATCATCACACCTCCGTCTGCCTTTTCAAGGAAGGCAAGGGAACGGAGAAGCGTCGTCTTTCCGGAGCCTGAAGGCCCCAGAATCACAATGACATCTCCCTTTTCCACGCGCAGGCTCACATCCTTCAGTACTTCCTGTTTCCCGAAACTTTTCTTTACGTTTTTAATTTCCAGCATAGTTAGCCCTCCTGTCCTGCTGCGCGGTAGAGTCCGGCGCGTTTTTCGAAAATCTTGTAAACAACCTGAACGATGGTGCAGATTGCGATATAAAGGATGAATACTTCCAGGTATGCCTCGATGTAATTGTAGCCGAAGGCCGCCTGAATCTTTGCGGCTGCCATGATGTCCTTGATTCCCATGAAGAAGGCGAGCGACGTGCCTTTGATCAGGTTGACCGTGAGATTGCAGAGGTTGGGAAGCGCAGATGTCAGAGCCTGCGGCACGACGACATGGATCCATGTCTGAAACCTTGAAAGCCCGATCGTAAGTCCTGCTTCCATCTGCCCTTCCGGCACCGCCAGCATGGCCGAGCGGAAGATTTCCGAAAGAAGAGCCGTCGTATTGATCGTGAAAACCGTCACTGCATACCAGAGCGGATTGATGTCATGGAATACGTCGATGGGAAGCCCCAGCGCTTTGACGATGGAATTCAGGATGCTCGGCATGAGCGCATACACGAGAAGCACCTGCAGGACGAGCGGCGTTCCGCGGATAAAGGAAATGTAGAGCATGATGAGCTTTTCTGCCTTTCCTTTTCCGCCTCCACGCACTCTCTTCTCCGCCATCAGAAAAGCCGGCACAAGAGAGAGGATGAGCGTTGCCGCTGTGATGAAAATCGTCACGGGAATGGCTTTGATGAGGAAGGGCAGCGCCTCTTCCATGAATGACAGATCCAGTTCCATACTTGCCTCCTATTCTCTGTGTGACAGCCGTTTTTCGGCGAAAAGAAATGTCCTTTCAAGAAGGATATTCACCATCCAGTAAATCAGCATGCACGCTGCATAAAGCTCTATGCCGTACGCGCCGTAGTTTTGGGAAATGATAAGATTCGTCCTGCCCAGGAGATCGATGAGCCCGATCGTATAAGCCAGGGCGCTTTCTTTCAGAAGATTGATGACCGAATTTCCAAAATTCGGAAGAGCGATGACGGCTGCCTGCGGCATCACGACCGTCAGGAATGCTTTCCAAGGAGAAAGACCGATGGTAACCGCCGCCTCATACTGCCCCTTGGGGACAGCGAGGTAAGCGGAGCGGAACACTTCCGATACGAAGCCTCCGAAGAGAAGCGTGAACGTGATGATGACGAAAATCGCACGCGACAGATTATCGAGATCGATTCCCAGCGCATCCCTTGCAAAGACCGGCAGTCCGTAGAAAACGATGAAAAGAAGGACGATGGACGGCGTACAGCGGATGATGTACGTGTATCCTTCCGCCAGAGATGACAGGATCCTATTTCCTGAAAGCCTGGCCCATGCGAGCAGAAGCCCGAAGGCTGATCCGGTCACGACGCTGATCAGGCCGACCATAAGCGTCACCTCAAGGTATGGCAGTAAAGCAGGTATGGATGTCAGTATGACATCCGGGCTGAATGGCCTCGTATCCATGGGTATCCCTCCTTATTCAATCGTTCCATTCCATTCTTATTTCTGATCCAGAAGCGGGCTGATTTCCTCACCGAAGTACTGCTTCTCAAGCTCGGCAATCTTGCCTTCCTTCTTCAGTTCGCCAAGCGCCTGATTGATCTGTCTGGCCAGTTCCTTGTCGTTCTTGTTGACAAGGACATATGTCGGAAGCGCTTTGTAGCGGATATATGTCAGCTTGTTCTTGTAATCCTTGTACGGCGCATCCGGTGCGGTCACATTTTTCTTGTAAGCCAGCTCGATGGAAAGGTATCCGTCATAGCGTCCTTCAAGCACCCAGCTGTACGCATCAGCGACCTGGAAGTTTTCAGACGCTTCCAGATTGATCGGGGAATCCGGATGAGCAGTATTGAAATCCTTGATGACCTGGTACTGCGCATTCTGCGGAGCAATCGGCACAAGCTTCTTGCCTGCCTTGGCGAAATCTTCCAGGGAGTGGATCTTATCCGCATCCTCGCTTCTGATCGTTACGCCGATGACGCTGGCAGCAATGTTGTTTTCCGGGAAAATGTATTTCTTTTCGCGGGCCGGTGTCTTCCAGATCCCCTTCGTTCCTGCATCGTACTTGCCGGATTCGACGCCGATCAGAAGATCATCATCAGATGTCGGCACATACTGGAATTCATACCGCGGCAGCTTCTTTGCCACTTCCTTCATGACAGCGACTTCCATGCCGTCCGACTGATTCTTGTCATCCACATAGTCGTATGGGAAATAGTGCGCCGTGTGCGCGATCTTCACGATTTTCTTTCCATTGGACGATACAGCAGCAGATGCTCCCTTGTCTGCCTTTTCACCGCCGCATCCTGCAAGCCCTCCCGCGATTCCCACGATGCCTGCCAGAATGAGTGCTTTCCATAATTTTCCCGTCTTCATAGTTGTTCTCCTTTTCCTTTACTCTTTATGCCTTGTGTTCCTTCACGTACTTGTCTGCTTCATCCCTGATCCATTCCAGATGACGGATATCCGTATCTCTTGGAATCGTGCAGTCAGCACCAAGGAGAACCCCCTTCGTCCCGCTTTCATCAAGAAGTCTTCTGACTTCGCTTCTGATTTCTTTTTCGCTTCCCTTGTAGATCAGATCATTTTCAGTCTGTCCGAATCCTCCGATGACGGCCCTTCCGCCAAAGAGTTTCTTTTCCTTTCCAAGCGTAATCCCTTCGACGTGGTTGGCCACATTGACTGCCAGGAACGGGTAATCCTTGTACCATTCCAGATGGTTCCTGAAGCCATGGTAGCCGCAGATGTGAAGAATATTGCTTCCGCCTGCCTCATTGGCCGCTTCCAGGATTTTCAGCTCGTAAGGAGCGATGTACTTCCTGTATTCTTCTTCCGTGATTCCATCAGGGCTCACGTTGTTGACGGAAAGGTAAATCCCGTCCACTCCTGCTTCGCTGATAAGAGCCTTTGCAAGCTCTGCATAATCAGTGGAAATGATGTCCATTGCCTTTGTGAGCGTTTCCGGCTCTTCCCTCACCCATGCGCCAAGGTCGATCGGGCTTCCGGCTGTCTGCTGCATGAATTCGATCGTCCTTGGGACGGCGAACACATTGTAGAAGAGAGGGACTTCACTGCCGTACTTCTTTTGGAGAAGCTTTGCATAAGCGATCTGACTTTCAAACCAGACAGATGATTTTCCAAGCGGCTTGATTTCTGAAAGCGCTTTTCTGCTGGTCAATGGTTTCTGGAGGATTTCTGCCGGATAGCTGAAGAAGCCGTCCGTCATGATTTTGATCATATCCGGGGAGAACGCCTGATAGAAATCTTCCTGTCCCTGAATGACTTCATCCGTAAGCTCTGGATGAAGGAATGCATCGGCTCCGGTTTCGTCCTTCAGGAAATGGTGCCAGAATCCCAGGGCCATGCGGCCGGTTTCCTGGTTGTGGAATGCTGCTGTAATCAAATCTCTTTTGCTCTGCTTCATAAGTAATGCCTCCTGTTTTAAATGATCATCGTTAACTGTCTCCTGCTTTCCTGCAATGTCTACATCGCTTCATTTCTTTTTCCCTCCTGTATACAAAAAATCCCCGTCCGAAGGGACGAGGATTCGTGGTTCCACCCTATTTTGCCTGCGGTCTCCCGCAAGGCCTCATGAAGTACTATCATACTCCGTGCGCTGTAAGGGGCGCCGCCCCGGAGACCTACTCTCATTTCGGCCGTCCCGCTCAGGAATGCAATTCAGTCATCTTATCTGTATCCGCTTTCACTATCCGGACTCGCTTTGCCATATTCAGAAGACTTATTCTTTCCTTCATCGCAGTTATTATGGGCAAGAATTAATGTTCAATGCCGTTTCTGTAAAACTTATGGAATGCCGGAGCGGAAATTCCGATGAAAAGCAGGCAGCCTGCGACTCTCCATGTCAAGTTGTCGATTTCTCTGGCTATCATTTTTCCCATCGTCTTTCGCTCCTTTTCTGTATTTTTTTAAATCAAAAAGCTCCCGCCCCTGTAAAGGGACGAGAGCCATAGCTTCGTGTTTCCACCCGATTTCATGCACCTGTCGCCAAATGCACCTTAGAAGGTTCTATCAAACCCTGACTCTGTATCGGGAGTTCCCGGAAGGACCTACTATCATTTCAGCCCGTCAAACTCAGAAATGCACTTCAGCTTCCTATCCATATCCGCTCTCACTATCCGGACTCGCTTTGCTGTCTTCAGACGCTTACTCTTTTCTTCATCGTTTCGTTGTGTGTACTTTACCACGATTCGAAATGCGTGTCAACAAGATTTTTGTAAAATTTTCGTTTATTTGAAAATCCAGTGGCCTGCTTCCATCTTGTCGATCTGCTTTTCATCGACATCGTAATGGATTCCGTTTTCCTCATCCGGCACGATGATCGTGCAGCGGTCAGTGATGTCTACCATCGGGTTTGTCACATCTTCGTCGAAGTAGCGGCTCGCAGCTGCCACATCATGCGCCAGTTCCGTAAATCCCGGAAGGCTTGCAAAGGAAACATTCTGCGCGCGGCCGATGCCGAGCTCTGTCATGCCGCCGCACCATACAGGAATATGATGGGCAACGCAGAGGTCATGGATGCGCTTTCCTTCATAGACACCGCCGCAGCGGCTGGATTTGATATTGATGACCTTGCAGCTGCCAAGACGGATTGCCACTTCTGCCGCTTCATAGGAAACGATGCTTTCATCGAGGCAGACCGGTGTCTCGATAGCTTTCTGGAGCGTGGCATGGTCGACGATATCTTCTTCTCCGAGCGGCTGTTCAATGTACTGGAGATGGTATTCATCCATGGCGCGGAAGAGGTCGATATCCTTAAGCGTGTAGGCGGAATTGGCATCGACGGTAAGCGTGATATCCCCGAATTCCTTCCTGATGGCCTTGACGACTTCAATGTCGCGGCCCGGATGGATTTTGATCTTCGTTCTGTGATAGCCAAGTTCTAAGTAATGTTCAATTTCCTTGAAAAGGACGTTGATATCCTTTTCAATGCCAAGGGAGACGCCGACCTTGATTTCCTTCTGCGTGCCGCCAAGGAGCGTCTTCAGGGACTTTCCTGTACGCTGGACCATGAGTTCCCAGAGAGCGTTTTCGACAGCTGCTTTGGCAAGGCGGTTTCCCTTGATGTAGTCGAACTGTTTCATGAAAGCTTCCGGGCTTTCCACTTCCGTATGAAGGATGCCCGGGATGATGATGTCGCTCAGGATATGAAGCACGGTGCCGTTGTCTTCCGGATTGTAGAAAGGCCCGTAGAAAGCCTTGCATTCACCCCAGCCGACAAGGCCTTCGGAATATACTTTGACAAGCAGTGCGTCCCTGTTTTCAAACTTGGTGAAGCTTGTCTGGAACGGATGCTTGAACGGATTCAAAACGCGGATAATATCTACGCGGTCAATTCTCATAATGTCCTCCTGTCCTCCATGGCAGAAAGCCGCCAGCATCGAAGCGGGCGGCCTGCCGTATTAAGATGATCTTCAAATTATTTTTCGTTCAGCTTGAGAAGAATGCCTGCCATCTGCTTAGCGCGGCGGAAGAGGCTGTCCACATCGGCCCATTCTTCGACCGTATGGTTTCTGGAGCCTTCAACGCCTGTGCCGCAGAGTGTCGGAACACCGGCAGCTTCCGTGTAGGCTGCATCACTGCCGCCTCCGCAGAGTTTCGGGCCCGGAACAGGGAATCCGCTTTCTTCTGCGACTTCCTGTGCAATCTTCAGAAGTTCAAGGTTGCCCGGGAGCTGCGGCATGACAGCAAAGCCTACGCTGTCATAGAGCTTTGTCGTGACATCAGGCACATACTGTTTGGCGCAGACTTCCTCGACCTTCTTTCTGAGGATGGGGAGATCTTCAGGATGGACGTAGCGGAAATCGCATTCCACCTTGCAGTGAGCCGGAGCCGCATTGGCTACCGTGCCGCCTTCGATTGTGCCGACATTGACATTGTACTGTTTGGAGTAGTCGGTCAGGTTCTCGATTTCAATGATCTTGTGAGCCATTTCAAGGATAGCGCTTCTGCCGTTCTGCGGATCATTCCCTACATGGCAGCCGCGGCCGAAGGTTTCAATGAAGAAACGCCAGCAGCCTTTTCTCTGGACGACCAGGGCATGATCCGGGAAGCCTGTTTCAAAGTTGAATGCGCACTTGGCGCCTTTGGATTCCTTCTCGATGACTTCCGGCGCATTGGAGAATACGTGGGCCGGTTCTTCATCGGCAACAAGGATGACTTTGCACGGGAAATCATCAAATCCGGCTGCATGGAGCGCTTCCAGAGTGGAGAGCAGGATGCAGACGCCGCCCTTCATATCAAGAACGCCCGGGCCGTATGCCTTGCCGTCTTTAATGGTGAACGGACGCTTTTCAGGTTCGCCTTTGAAGAATACCGTATCCATGTGACCCATGAGGATCGTGTATGGTTTGGACAGGTCGCCGCGTTCGCCGATGATCGTGTCGCCGCATTTTTCATAGGATACGCGGCGGATGGAGAATCCCAGCTTTTCAAGGATTCCTGCGCAGAGATTGCCCATCTCCATGCCGCCTTCCTTGACACCGATGCCGGAATCGATGGTCACCATCTGTTTCCACAAATCGACCATGTCGTCCTTATGCGCGTCAATCCATTCGTATGCTTTATCTCTTGTCGTCATAACCTTTCCTCCGTTTCAAAAATGACAGCAGGAAACGCGGACGGCTTCCCCTCCGCGCTCCTTCCTTATTTGATTATTTTGTGAATTCCCACTTTTCAAGAGTATGTTTTTCAACGACTTCCTGATTCAGTTCAAAGCCGGTGCCCGGAAGCTGCGGCAGATGAATCATGGCATGATCGTCAATGAATGTGGACGGGGTTACGATATCATCCGCATAGTAGCGGTCGCTTCCCGGGATATCATTCGGATAGCGGTAGTACGGGAGGGTGGCAACAGCCATGTTGTGGCCCCTTGCGACGCCGTCGTCGACCATGCCGCCGCACCAGGAATAAACGCCCTTTTCACCGGCGAATTTCTGGATTCTTCTGGCTTCGGTCAATCCGCCCACGCGGGCTACTTTGATGTTGATGATCTTGCAGCTGCCAAGCTCGATGGCTCTTCTGGCATCATCGACACTGTCAATGCTTTCATCCAGGCAGATCGGTGTCTTGATGGCAGCCTGCAGGTGGCGGTGATCCACGATATCATCGGATGCCAGAGGCTGCTCAATCATGAGAAGGCCCAGTTCATCCATTTCCTTGAAGAGGTCGATATCAGCGAGCGTATATGCGGAATTGGCATCAACCATGAGCATGATGTCGCCGTATTCTTTTCTGACAGCTCTCATGTAATTGATATCATAGCCCGGTTTGATTTTGCATTTGACACGGCGGTAGCCCTGCTTCATGTACTTTTCAATCGTAGCAAGAAGCTTGTCAGGTGTATCTTCAATGCCCAAGGAAACGCCGGCTTCGACAGAATCCTTGACGCCGCCGAGAGCTTTGTATTCAGGAATGCCGAGTTCCTTGGAGTACAGTTCCCAGAGAGCGCAGTCGACAGAAGCGCGCGCCATGCGGTTTCTGCGGATCCAGGATGTATGATCGAAGAACCATTCAGGGTCCTTGAAATCACCTGCATCAAAGAGAGCCGGAATCAGGTATTCTTTGATAATGAAGAGAGCGCCCATTGTCGTTTCTTCATTGTACCAGGGGCGCATGAATGCCGAGCAGGCACCATATCCCACATTGCCATCGCTGTCATGCAGTTCGACGATGGAGAAATCCTTTGTCGTATTCAGTCCGAAGCTGGTGCGGAAAGGCACCTTGAAATCAAGACTCATTCTGCGGACAACTACTTTAGAAATTTTCATACTTTTTCCTCCTTAACTTCCATTCTACAATCATTGAACTATACTGCAAGGGAAAGCGGAAAATCCGCTCCGTTTATTCTTCACTGCCCTCACCCAGGTCAAGCATCGCTTCTTTTCTCTTCGGAATGAGGAATGCGCTCAGAGCGCAGACGGAAGCAGCACCGATCAGGTAGTAGAAAACAGCGTTGAAGGAACCATTAAATACAGAAACAAGATATCCCATGACGACCGGGGAAATGAAGCCTGCTACCTGGCCGCCCATGTTGACGATCATCGTAGCCGAGCCTGCAATATTTCCGGTAACGATCTTAAGGACGATAGCAACGGCAGAGCCTAAGATGCATGCCTTGAAGAAGTACACACCGCACTGGAATACGACGACCCAGAAAAGGGTTTCTGCATTGTACATGAGGTACAGGAAGACAGCGGTCATGACAGCGCAGATGCCGATCATGTACTGTTCTACCCTGTCGAAATACTTGTTCATGATCCAGCCGCAGACAGCGGTGGAAAGGAAAGATGCCATGAACGGGATCGGGGTTACATAGCCGACAGCTTTCAGATTGATGCCGCGTTCTGCGATGAGGTACGTCGGCATCCAGGCATCGAGGCCTTTATTGATGCAGGAAATGCAGAATGCGCAGACGACGAGTTTCCAGATGATGGAGAAATGGAGAAGCTTTAAGAAATATTCCTTCTTGCTTCCCTTCTTGGCGCCGGCTTTTTCTTCTTCTGCCGGTTTTACCTGCTTGACGAAAAATGCATAGAAAAATACATAAACAAGGCCGATACAGCCTAATGCCTGGAACATGCCTCTCCATCCGAACCAGAGGATGAGCGGCACGATGATGATCGGAGCAATGGCGCTGCCGATATAGTTCGAAGACAGGACGCCTGTGGCAAATGCAGGACGAAGTTCACGCGGGAAGTATTCTGCAATGCCGCGGTAGCAGGCACCGGCATACGGGCCTTCGCAGAGGCCGAATACGAAACGCAGGAAAAGGAGTCCTGCAAGAGAGGAAGCATGGCCGGTCATGAAGGTGAAAATAGACCACAAGGTGAGCGCAATCAGAATGACTGACTTCGACCCGAACTTGTCGGCCATCCAGCCGCCAGGCAGCTGCATGATTGAGTAGCCGATGAAGAATGCACTGATGACGACGCCCATCTGCGTGGGCGCAAGGGTGAAATCCTTCGAAATCGAAGGAAGTGCGAGCCCGATAGCGGATCTGTCTATGTAAGAAATACAGAACCCTACATAGAGAAAGAAGAACACTACGTACCTGTTTTCACTTTGAAACTTTTTAAGCCAACCCATAGAAACACTCCTTTTCCTTACCCTTTTTCCTAAAGAAAAACCTACAAAAAAAGCCATGCCAGCATAAAAGATCTGCAGCATGGGCCCCATTACCCGTGAGCCGGTTCTTCCTGAACCGATGTTATGAAATTGTCGTCTCACTTAAGCTAATCATAAGTAAAAGACAATGTCCTTAACAGACTTTTATTGTGTCCCAAATAGGAAACTTTTCTCGGAGATTATCGAGCATTTCTTTTCGGACATATCGATTGAATCGATGTCAGTCTATGCAGTTGACTTAAAGACAGCGCCTTTCGCCTGTCCCTTATTTCCAATAAAGCCTCGTGGCAGCAAAGCCTTACGGAAAATTAGAAGAGCTGCAAAAACGGGTATCATTTTCACAGCTCTTATGAAACTTATTCTTCGCTGCCTTCACCCAGATCAAGCATAGCTTCTTTTCTCTTGGGGATCAGGAGTGCGCTCACTGCGCAGAGCGCTGCAGCAGCAATCAGGTAATAGAATACGGCATTGAAGGAACCGTTGAATGCAGAAACAAGGTAGCCCATGATGACTGGCGAAATGAAGCCTGCCACCTGTCCACCCATGTTGACAAGCGTGGAAGCGGAACCTGCAATGGAACCGGTGACGATCTTAAGGACGATAGCAACAGCAGAACCTAAGATGCATGCCTTGAAGAAGTACACACCGCACTGGAATACGACGACCCAGAAAAGGGTTTCCGCATTGTACATCAGGTAGAGGAAAATCGCGGTCATGACAGCGCAGATGGCAATCATGTACTGTTCCTTCTTATCAAAATACTTGTTCATAAGCCAGCCGCAGCCTGCCGTTGACAGGAAGGATGCCATGAACGGGATCGGCGTTACATAACCGACGGCTTTCAGGTTGATGCCGCGTTCTGCGATGAGGTATGTCGGCATCCAGGCATCGAGGCCTTTATTGATGCAGGATACGCAGAATGCGCAGAGGACAAGTTTCCAGATGATAGAGAACTTCATCAGGTGCAGGAAGTACTTTGTCTTGTTTTCTTTCTTGCCTGCTTTGACTTCTTCTGCCGGCTTTGTCTGTTTGACACAAAAAGCATAGAAAAATACATAAACGAGGCCGATGCAGCCTAATGCCTGGAACATGCCTCTCCATCCGAACCAGAGGATGAGCGGTACGATGATGATCGGTGCAATGGCGCTTCCAATGTAGTTCGAGGAAAGGATGCCTGTCGTAAATGCAGGACGAAGCTCACGCGGGAAGTATTCAGCAATCGCTCTGTAGCAGGAACCGGCATACGGACCTTCGCAGAGACCGAATACGAAGCGCAGGAAGAGCAGTCCTGCAAGCGTCGATGCATGGCCGGTCGTGAAGGTGAAGATGGACCAGAGTGTTAATGCAATGCAGATGACCGTCTTGGAACCGAAATGGTCAGCCAGCCAGCCGCCAGGAATCTGCATGATGGAATAGCCGATGAAGAATGCGCTGATGACGACGCCCATCTGCGTGGGCGCAAGGGCGAAGTCCTTCGAAATCGAAGGAAGCGCGAGCCCGATGGCGGACCTGTCTATATAGGATATACAGAACCCTATATAGAGGAAGAAGAATACCACGTACTTGTTTTCACTTTGATACTTTTTCAACCAACTCATAGATGGCCTCCTACACTCCCAAACCTACTAAAAAAACCATGCAAAAAATACGAATGCATGGACTTCTTTGCCCGTGAGCTGATTTCTGACGAACCAGTTATTTACTTTTACCTCACTTATGAATATCATAAGGAAAAGAACATGTCCTTAATAGACCTTTATTCTGACCAAAAAGGAAGTGCGCCATGCGTATCGGAATCGTAGTCCCTGCAGAAATCATTGATGAAATCATCACCTTCCTTTCCGGAGAATTTCCGGAAATCGAAGCCGTCCCATTTCCTTATCATTCCATTGTGGAAATCCCGGATCTCCTCTCCGGCCGCCAGAACAGCGTCGAGACCTTCCTCTTTCTGGGAGACACGGCCCGCCGCTATGCGGAAAAAGCCGTGCCGCATGCGACAGAATGGCTGACCATCCCGCGTTCCTCTGCCTCGCTTCTGCGCCTTTTCTACCGGGCGCGTGACAAGGGATATCCCATGCGGATTGCGACCGATCTTGACCGGAGGGATTTCTTCGACCTTGCCTTCAAGGAAATCGGGATGAGTGAAAACGACTTTTCCCTCGAAATCCTTCCGATCCTTGCCTACAATGAAGGCCTCCTCATCAAGAATGCAGCCGCCATGGAAAAGCTCTACCGGATGGGTAAAGTCTCATACTGCATCACCCTCTTCTACAAGGTCCGCGACATCCTTGACTCCAAGGGCATTCCCGTCTACATCCTCCAGCCATCCTTCGATGATATCCGGAACGGGCTGCAGCGCCTTGTCCTCACCCACGAATCCATGCTGGACCGCGGCAACAGGCTTGCTGTCATAGCCATCCACATCGACGCGCTCAAGGAATCCATTCCCAATAACAATGACTACCGCCTTTCGATGGAAAAGCTGCAGGTTTCGCGTGAAATCCACCGCTTTGCCCATTTCCTGGATGCCGCCTGCATCGAGCAGCCGCCTTCCGGGTACTTCCTTTTCACGACCCCTGCCCTCATCGAGAATGCGACAAACCATTACCACCACTTCTCGCTTCTTTCCAACGTCGCTGAAACGACCGCCTTCACCCTTTCAATCGGGATCGGATACGGCGAAACGGCAGCCGAAGCCAAGTACAATGCGCTGCAGGGCATGGAACACTCCTCAGCTTCCGGCGGAAATCGCGCCTACATCATCGGGAAGGAGCTCTTCTCCCGCGTCCCTATGTCAAAAAACGGGCAGGCCTCGCAGGAAAAGAAGGAACATCCCATCGATGAGCAGTTCCTCTACCTCTCTAAGAAATCCGGCGTCAGCGTGAGGATCATCGCCGACCTTTACCACGCCTGCCGCGATACAGGCCGCCAGCGCTTCACTGCCTCCGAGCTTGCCGACCTGACAAGCGTCACGCCGCGCACGATCAACCGCATCCTTGCCAAGCTCATCGATCATCACCTCGCCCAGGACGTCGGCCGCCGCTTCACGGATAAGACAGGCCGTCCCAGCCGCATCATAGAAATCCAGTTCGAATCAAAGAAACACGATAAAAACAAGAAATAAGAAAAAGCTCTGCCGGGCCATTGCCTGCAGAGCTTTTCCATTTCTCGTTTTATTCTTCAGATTCTTCTGTGTTTTCTTCCGGCGGACCGTTGATGATACGGGAAAGGATGAGTCCTGCCATTTCCGGATCGTCAAGCTTGACGGCTTCCGGATGTTCTTCTCCCTTTTCATAGTAAAGAAGAAGTCCCTTGGCAAGTTCGGCATGATCGAGATCTTCGATCTCCAGAGTGAACTTTCCTTTCTTTCCGCGGTATCCGATACGCTCGGTCGTGATCCAGAGCACGCCCGGTCCGTTTTCCTTCCAGCCCTTCGGGGATTCCCCAACCATCGGGCCGCCCGTCTTATAGAAAGTGCCCTTGGCAATGACGCCGCCAGAGAGCTTTTCTGCGCCGCTTTCTTCCTTCATCAGCTTGGCCGGGCCTGCGAAGTGAAGGTCCTCGCCCTCCCTGTAATCCACATTGGCAAATTCAGGATCCACCTTCGGAAGAAGGCCCTTTTCCTGGATCTTGTAGATTGCATTGCAGCGTTTGGAAATCGTCGTGTACTTGTACTTCTGGTCTTCCTTCAGCATGTAGCAGGTATCGATGAGATCCTTGTAGAGGTCATACTCGTCATCATCCAGGTACCCGTTCTGGAAAAGCTCCTCGAAGGCTTTGTCACAAGCAAGCGCCTGTGCACTGGCGAGCTCCTTGTTGCTGAGGTCATGCTCGCGGGCATAATCGATCAGTTCTTCCAGGAGATCTGCATCGATTTCACCTTCGACAGCCGCATCAGCCAGTTTCTGGGCATATCCATCAATAAATTCCTGTTTTTTATTGCTTCCAAAAAGATTAAATAACAAAACCGCACCTCCGTCATACTCATTTCCTCTATTATAAAGGAGCTTTTATAAAAAGGAAATCACCTGTTACAGCGTAATGGATGCTGTCGACTTTTCAACGATTCCTGCTGCATAATCGGCATCTTCCTTTCCATACGTATAGTCGAAGCAGATGGAATTCTTGTCCTTTGCAAAATACCAGGCAGACGTATGGTCATCATCGATATCATAATCGACCCTGACTGCATCCCCTGCTTTCATCTGTACGAAATCCATCGTGAGATGTTTGGCTTCCTTCATGGCAGGATCGAGGGAAAGATATCCCTTAAGGCCATCAAGGACTCCCTTCTTCTGCTGTTCCGTGAGGCCTGAAAGACTTTCCGGCCAGAAAGAAAGTGCGCTTCTCTTCGAAGATTTCACAACCATAACACCCGTCAAAAGTCTTCCATTCGTTCCAAGAAGGATATGGTCCGGATTGATGCCTCCGGAAGCTCCCACCTTCACATCGACAGGAAGGTCGTATGCATACTTCGTCGTGCGGACCGGCTCTGTCCTCCATACAGTGAAGAAGCGGACACTCTTCAGGATTTCATCGATTTCATTCTGATTATTCTTGTAATCCGTATCCTTCATGGTGAAACTCATCATGTACGTCGCAGAATTTGTGAGGATGAAATCATTGACACTGATGAACGGTTTCCCGTCATGCTCGCCGCGGACGGCAAACTGGAGCGTGTCATAGCCGCCGGCCTTCACCATCTTCTTGTCCATGATCTTCACGTCCTTGGAGCCCTTAGCCATCTGGTCCGGTATTTCCTCGACCTGCTTCACCTCTTCCTTCAGGCGGCTGTCGGAAATTCCTGCCTTTCTTCCCTGCATCAAGACCATCAGACCCATATTGTAATCCGTAAGATGTGCCTGGTACATGTACGGCTTGTTTCCTGCATCTTCCGTATAAGCGGCCGGAAGATCGAACTCCATGCCGAATGCTTCATTCTTGTAATGTCCGTTGACTGCCGGATAGGAAGGTTCCCTCGTTTCGACAGCCGGCCCATTCCCGTCAGCGGGAGCTGCATCTTCTGCAGAAACCGCCGGGAGTGATGCAAATCCGACAAGCGATGCCAGAAGAAGAGCTCCGAGCAGTTTCTTTCCTGATTTTAATTTCATATGTTCTCCTTTTTTCGGAAAATCCGAAAGAATATTCAAATCTTTAACCTCAATCCCTGTTTCAGAATAAGTCTCATGGTATAATGATATAAGAGAGCGGCATATTTACTTTTTTAACCCGGAGGTGTTTTGAATGGAATTCAAGAAAATCCTTGTCCCCGTTGATGGCTCTGAAACTGCCGAAAAAGCTTTCAAAGTCGGTCTTGATATGGCAATCAAGCACAATGCGGAACTCTTCCTTCTCTACGTAGCTGACATGAACGACGCTGCCTATCCTGTCCTGCAGGTCACACTCGATGAAAACGGCTTCATTTCCATGAGAAAGAAAGCAGAAGAAGTCTTAAGCAATCTGAAAGCGCAGATTCCGGTAGGCACCAGACTGACTGCACTCGTCAAGATCGGCGATCCGGGCCGTGTCATCACTTCCCTTGCCGAAGACAACAACATCGACATGATCATCATGGGAAGCCGCGGCAGAGGCGCCATTTCCTCCTTCATCATGGGAAGCGTCAGCCAGTATGTTTTAGGCCACGTAAAATGCCCCGTCATGGTTATCAGATAAATTAGAAGTTTTTGAGAAAAGCTCCCTTAAGGGAGCTTTTTTTAATCGTAAAATACGCGAAGGAGTGTGAGTCCTGCGGCCGGGGCCGTGAAGCCGGCCTCTGCACGGACTTTCCCTTCAAGGACTGCGGCAAGATCATCAGCGCTTCTCTTACCCTCGCCGATTTCCACGAGCGTCCCTGTCATGATGCGGATCATATTCTGAAGGAAGCCGTCTCCCGTATAGTCGATGCGAAGCTCCCCTTCTTCTTCCGTCAGGCGGATTTCCTCGACCGTCCTGACCGCACTCTTCTTCATATGGCGGTTGCTGGTAAAGGAAGTGAAATCATGTGTCCCTTCCAGAATGCGGGCCGCCTTTCTCATCGCTTCCACATCGAGCGGCTTTCCAAGCTGCCACACGTACCGTCTCTCGAATACATTCTTGAGACTTCCGATGCGGATGCGGTAGCGGTACCGTTTCCCCGAGGAAGAAAAGCGCGCATGGAAATTCTCCGCTGCTTCCTTCAAAGACATGATGCCGATATCATCAGGAAGAGCACGGTTCAATTCATCTATCAGCTTATCGGCCGGTACTTGGAATGGCAGGCGGAAATTGGCACACTGCCCCTTGGCATGTACGCCCGCATCCGTTCTACCGGCCCCATTCACCTGGCAGACCTCCCCTGTCACCTGAAGAAGCGCATCCTCGATCTTTCCCTGAATGGTTTCCTTCGTGCGGGTCTGTTTCTGCCATCCTTCATAGCGCGTCCCGTCATAGGACACGATCATTGCATAGTTTGTCATATATATTCCTTTCCGGAGCCACATGCCCCGCTATATTCATTATATACGGAAAAGGCCTCTGAAAAAAGAAAAAGTGACTCAAAGCCAATGAATAATTTTGAGAAAACCAGCAAATCCCCTTTAAAACCCCTCCTGCCATTGACAAGAAGAACCCGCCTCCATTCCAGATCAAAGACTGGCTGAACCGGAAACAGCAGTAAAACAAAAAGGACCTATGGAAAAAGGAAACCCTCCTCAGGCTTAGGACACGAGAATTTCCTGGGAATGAAGATTTCTTCCTGCTTCACGGCCTGCAGCATGGTCTTGAAATGATCCTCCAATCGTTTAGCTGCATAAGCTTCAGTTTCTTATGCCTCGAATTTCAAGAAAATTGACTCTTAACCAATAGTTTCTTCTTTCATTTCTCATTTTTATGATATAATAGAAAAGGTTATACACCGAATAGTATCCACTTCAAGGGACAGTATCCCCGTTTTTGAAAGAGAGTGATTTTTAATGAAAAAAATGCTGATGACTCTGGCTGCCGCTGCTGCCATTGCCGCAGGAACACTGACCGTCTCCGCTGAAAGTTACTGGAAGTACAACGACACGACGACGATCGATCTTGATGAAACAAGCCTGAAGAAAACAACGAACGGCCATGAAATCCTGAATTTCGTAGCTATTCAGACGATTCCGGACGGCACCTGCACCTATACATACGCTTATGACCGTACAGCAGGCACCATTCAGGTCGTTGAGATGGAAAAGGAAACGAAGACGCTGCACTACACCAGCAACTTCACACCAACTTCCGTCAACTCCACCAATCCGGTCGTCAAAGCCCGCGCTGAAATGGCTGAAGCTGTTTATCAGAGAAAAGTCAACCATAAGAAATAATGGAACCTTTAAATACGCCTGATGACATGAGCCGCGACCTGCTCCATTTCATCGCCAAGTCTCCTTCTGTCTTCCATGCCGTCCGCGGTGTGAAAGCTGCGCTTGCTTACGCGGGTTTTACTGAGCTGCGCGAAGAAGATACATGGCAGATTGAAAAGGGCGGGAAATACGTGGTCACCAGGGACGGCAGTGCGCTCGTTGCTTTTGCCGTGCCTGAAAATGGCGGAGAGTTCTTCCGCATCGTCGCAGCTCACTGCGATTCCCCTACGTTCAAGATCAAGGAAAATCCTGAAATCAAGGACGGCCCTTATGTCCGTCTGAATGTGGAAGGCTATGGCGGCATGATCATGAGCACTTGGATGGACTGCCCGCTTTCCGTAGCAGGCCGCCTGATTACAAGGGAAAACGGCCATCTGGCCCAGAAGCTCGTCGCTGTCGACGGCACGATGCTTGTCATCCCTTCCGTTGCGATCCACATGGACCGCCAGGTGAACCAGAACAAGTCCTGGAATGTGCAGAAGGATCTTCTTCCCCTCTATGGTCTGTCTTCCGGCAAGACGCCTTTCATGGATGTCATTGCCGCATCAGCCAAAGTAAAAGCAGAAGATACCCTCGCTCATGACCTTTATCTTTACAGCCGCGTGCCCGGCACGATCTGGGGCGAAGAACGTGAATTCGTTTCCTCTCCCAAGCTCGACGACCTGCAGTGCGCTTTTGCCGCTTTCCGCGGGTTCACCCTCGGAAAGAAGGAAGAAGCCATTTCCGTCTATGCCCTCTTTGATAATGAAGAAGTGGGAAGCCAGACAGCTCAGGGCGCCGGTTCGACATTCCTTTACAATGTCCTGATGCGCCTTGCTTCTTCGCTGGGCCTTTCCTATGATGAGACGATGGCCGCCATTTCCAGAAGCTTCATGATTTCTGCCGACAATGCGCATGCTGTCCATCCGAATCATCCGGAATACGCTGATCCTGTGAACCGCCCCGTCATCAACGGAGGTATCGTCGTCAAGTTCAGCGCCCGCCAGAGTTATGCTACCAATGCATTCTCCGCCGCTTACTTCAGAAATCTCTGCGAAGAGAATCATATCCCGACGCAGACCTTCACGAACAGGAGTGATAATCCCGGAGGATCGACGCTTGGCAACATTTCCAACACGAAAGTGGCTATGCCGACCGTGGATATCGGCCTTGCACAGCTGGCTATGCACTCTTCCTACGAGACAGCCGGCGTCAAGGATACCGCTTACCTGGTTGACGCATGCACCGCATTCTTTGCATAAAGTTCGTAAAATTAAAGACCGCAGCCCTTGCCGCGGTCTTTTTATCATGCAGGAATGCTATAATATAGATAAGATTTAGTTTCCCTTGCATTTCATCTGAAAAGGAGGATATATGAAACTTAGAATCGGACTGCTGCAGATGCATGTCGAGCTGGGAAAGCCCGACGTCAATTACGCTCACGCTCTGGAGCTCATGGAAAAGGCCATGAAGCACGAACCGGACATCCTTGTGCTCCCTGAGACATGGAATGTCGGCTTCTTTCCCGCGGAGCATTTGGACGAACTTGCTGACAAGAACGGAGAAAGAACGCAGGAAATGCTCTCCACGTTCGCAAAAAACAACAATGTCAATATCGTCGGAGGAACGGTCGCTGCCAAGATCGGGAATGATATCCTGAACCGCTCCTATGTTTTCAACCGCGAAGGGAAGATTGCAGAAACTTTTGATAAGATCCACGGCTTTTCCCTCTCCGGTGAACCTGGCTATTTCCGTATGGGAGACCACCTCGCCCACTTCAATCTGGACGGTGTCGCCTGCTCCATGGCTGTCTGCTACGACATCCGCTTCCCGGAACTGATCAGAAGGGAAGCTCTGATGGGCGTCGACCTCTTCTTCGTCCCCGCCGCATGGCCAAAGATCAGGAACACCCACTGGGTACGCCTCAATCAGGCAAGAGCCATTGAAAACCAGTTCTACCTCGCCGCTGTCAATCAGGCCGGCCGCTCAGGCGGACTGGAATATGCAGGAAATTCCCTCCTCCTCGATCCATGGGGCGAAGAAATCTGCCGCCTCGAAGATGAAGAGGAAATCGCTTTCGGCCGCATCGATACGGACGTCATTCAGGAAGTCCGTTCACAGATCAATGTATTCCGCGACAGAAGACCGGACATCGACAAAATCACTGCCGAATAATTTCCGCTATATAAAAAAATAAAAAAAGACTGCACGCAATCTGCTGCATGCAGTCTTTTTTTTATGGCTCTTAGAAGTGATAGTTGAGGCCGACGCCAAGGCCGCCTTCGTTCTTGACATCATCTCTGTCATAGTAGGTGTAGTTGACATCCACATCAAACGATGTCGGTACGAGATCGAGCTGGAGTCCTGCTTTGTATTCGCGTTCTTCGCTGGATACTTTGAGGCCTGCATAAGCATCGACTGGTCCTAAGACGTTTGCGCGTCCTTCAACAAGTCCGAAAAGTTTTGCATCTCTGTCATAATAGTTTCTGTTGCCTGCGCCGATATAGAGGTGGCCGATTTTGTACTTCGCATACACATCCGTTTCATTGCCTGCATGGTTCCAGTGCCGGTATCCCGCGCCCACGACTACTTTCGGGATCGGTTTGATTTCAATATGAGCACTATGGATGCCGTCTTTGGCTGCATTGTAGCCATAGCCGACTTCCGTGTCCATGATATCTACGCCTGGTACAAGGGCATGCGCTGTGCCTGTCCCAAGGAATGCCGCTGCCAGCACTGCTGCCGCTGTAATTGCCAATTTCTTCATGAGGACTCCTCCTTCCGCCTAGGTTTTCCTTTATACATTTATTATATACTATCTGTAGTATATAATTAAGTGGAAAATGGCATATTTTTGAATTCAAGGACTTTATTTTATAATGCATCTCCCAATTTGTCAAATTGCTTTTTTGACCTTGACAAGTCATTCCTCATGGGGTATCCTTTTCCCGAAAGGCATGGGCCATGCACCTCCATTCAAGGGCATCTTTACAGAGTCTTATGAAAGGAAAGAATGACCAGCGCTTATGGAACTGGAAATTTCCACCCGCATGATATCAGCTGAATCATAGCGGAGCATGGAAACAAGAGATCCGCGCGTGCCTTGCTTAAAATTCATATCGCTTGGATTGTAATGACCGAGACGAATGCATGGTTCAGAATAGCTGGCATCCTTCAGGGGATGCTTTTTTATTTCTCATATCCTGATCCCCATTTAGGGCGCATTCTGTTTTGGAATGCGCTCTTTTTCGTTCCCGCTCGTTGCAGAAAAGCCTTCAGGAGTTTCTCCGGAAAGGATGCTGTAATGATGATTATCTGCCATGAAATTGGCGAACTGAAAGATTTCGTCCGCCGCTGTAAAAAAGAAGGAAAATCCATCGGACTCGTAACGACCATGGGCGCTCTCCATGAGGGACACGCTTCCCTCATCCGTGCCGCCAGAAAGGAAAACGACATCGTCATCACGACCGTCTTCGTCAATCCGACCCAGTTCGGCCCGAATGAAGACTATGACGCCTACCCCAGGACGCTTGAAAAGGACAGTGCGCTTGCTGAAGCATGCGGAGCCGACCTTCTTTTTGCACCGGCTCCTTCTGCCATGTATCCGCACGAAGAGATGACCTGGGTCGAAGTCACCGGCCACGTGACGAAGATCCTCTGCGGCCGCACGCGCCCGATCCATTTCAGGGGCGTCGCAACGGTCTGCGCCAAGTTCTTCAACCTGACCGAATGCGACCGCGCTTACTACGGCCTCAAGGATGCGCAGCAGACACAGGTCCTCCAGCGCATGGTCAAAGATCTTTTCATGAATGTGGAACTCCGCCTGATGCCGATCGTACGCGAGGAAGACGGCCTTGCCAAGAGCTCCAGGAACGTTTACCTCTCGCAGGAAGAAAGAAAGGCAGCTCTCGTCCTTTCAAGAAGCCTTGCCCACGCCAAAGAAGCTTTCCAGAAGGGCGAAAGAAACAAGGATGCCCTCCTGACTATCGTTAAAAATGAAATCGAAGAAGAGCCGATGAGCGACATCAATTACGTGGAAATGTATGAAATGCCCGGCCTTGCAGAGCTTCCTGAAACGATTGAAGGAAATGCCCTCCTTGCTGTCGCTGTCCGCTTCGGCAAGACAAGACTCATCGATAACGTAATCCTGGAGGCAGAATAATGACTTATACAATGATGCATGGAAAAATCCACCGCGCAACCGTCACGGAAGCCAATCTTGAATACATGGGAAGCATCACGATCGATGCTGACCTTCTCGATGCTGCAGGCATCCTTCCCGGCGAACGCGTGCAGATCTGCAACAACAATAACGGCGCGCGCCTTGAGACGTATACCATTGCCGGAAAAAGAGGAAGCGGCGTCATCTGCCTGAACGGTGCTGCGGCACGCATGGCTGCCGTCGGCGATATCGTCATCATCATCGCTTATGCCGGCATGGATGAAAAAGAAGCCAGAGGCTTTGTCCCGAAAGTCGTCATGGTCGATGGCGAAAATCATATCCTTCGCGAAAGAGGCACGGAAAAGGAAAGAGAAACCGTCTGATTCCTTTTTCTGTTTTCCCGTAAAGGAGTGATTCCATGCTTGAAAAACTCGTTCATTTCTGCACCAGGTACATGGCTGCCGGCGTCATCCTTGCAGGCGTATGCGGCATCATATGGCCTTCCCTCATGAAGCCTTTTGCCTGTTATATCCCTATTTTCCTAGGTGTCATCATGTTCGGAATGGGCATGAGCCTTACGCCCCGCGACTTCAAGAACGTCTTCGATCATCCGAAGAACATTGCTCTCGGCACGCTCTTCCAGTTCATCTTCATGCCGGCGCTTGCCTTCGCGCTCGTTAAGCTCTTTGCTCTCCCGCCGGCGATTGCCATCGGCGTCATCCTCGTCGGATGCTGCCCGGGCGGCACGGCCTCCAATGTCATTTCCTACATTGCACGCGCCGATGTAGCGCTCTCTGTTTCCATGACAATGGTCAATACGATCCTCGCCCCCTTCGTGACACCCTTCCTGATCTGGGTCACCGCCGGCGCATGGGTCGATATCAGCTTCACATCCATGATGATTTCCATCATAGAAATGGTGCTCCTGCCCCTTCTTTCAGGCGTCCTTCTCAATATTTTCTTCCCGAAGGCCGTCTCGAAAGTCACGAAGATCACGCCGATGCTCTCTGCTCTCGTCATCATCTTCACCGTAGGATGCGTCGTATCCCTTTCCGGCCGTACGATTCTTGACAGCGGCCTCATCATCCTCTGCGTCGTCATCCTCCACAACCTTGGCGGCATGACACTCGGATACCTTGCGGCTAAGAAAGCAGGCATGACAAAAGCGCAGGTACGTGCGATGTCGATCGAGGTCGGCATGCAGAATTCCGGCCTTGCCTCCACGCTTGCCCTCATGTACTTCACGGCGGCCGGCGGCATCGCAGGTGCTATCTTCTCTGTATGGCACAACATTTCCGGATCCCTCTTCGCTTCCTGGTGTGCAGGAAAGGATGAAGAGGAGGAAATGGCTCCCGCCGCTGAGACAAGATCCATTTAATTTTCTTGACTTCAAGCTGACTCTAAGGTCTATGATAATTACAGTTAGTTTGAAGAAAGAAGAAAACTATCATGAATCAGAAAATTCTCCGCCTGGCTGCTGCAGGCCTTCTCGGAATGACCCTTTGTGGCAGCAGCCTTCCCGCTTATGCTGCGCCGGCATGGACGCTCCCCTCTGAGGGCGTCCAGATGGAAAATACTGCCAAGCAGGCCTACATTTACAAGGAAATGTACGGACGCTTCCATCCTGCAGCCTCTTCTGCCAAGCCTGCTGTCTTCGAAGCGCCGGACGGATGGACTTACACCAGATATTCTCAGGACGGACTTGTCCTGGAAGAGCTGACAAACCCAGAAGGCTCAGGAAACCGCACCATCCTTCAGCTTCATGGAGGCGGCTATATAGGTCCTCTTCACAATGGGTACCGGAATCAGGGCGTCCGTCAGGCTGTCCTTTCGAACGCGCGCGATACGTACATGGTGAACTACCGGCTCGCGCCAAGACATACATATCCGGCCGCTCTTGATGTTGCCATGACTGCATACCGGTTCATGCTGAAGAAGGGATACAAGCCGGAAAATATCATTGTCTTCGGAGACTCTGCCGGAGGCAATCTGGCACTCGCCCTCTCTGCAAAGCTGAAGGAAGAAAAGCTTCCCCAGCCAGCGCTTCTCATCCTTGATTCGCCATGGACGACGCTGGAGACAGAATCCCCTTCCCGGAAGGAGAGCGTGAAGAGGGATCTTGTCCTGGGTGAAATCAATCCGGGCATGTTCCACGAAATCAATCACCCCACCTATGCAAAAGGCATGAATCTCTCCGACCCGCACCTCTCCCCTGTTTACGGCGATCTCACAGGATTCCCGCCCATGCTGATTCAGGCAGGCGGCTATGAGCTTTTCCTTGATGACGGCATGAAGCTGGCGAAGAAAGCCGCTGCTGACAATGTCAAAGTGACGCTCACTGTCTATCCCGGCATGTCGCATGACTTTGCGCTCTGCCTGCCGGAGCTTCAGGACAGCATCGATTCCTTTGCAGAAATCCGTGACTTCATCAACCTGAACATGAAACCGTGATTCCCATCACAGAAACAAAAGATGTGCCCCTTCATTTTCGGTCACATCTTTTTTCATTGCCTCTTTCTAATTCCTTATCTGATTCCTTGACACAGGCGACTCTTTTTGGGGTATGATATATACAAATTATAAAAACAGGTCAAGGAGGATTTTATGAACAGGAAACTTTCACGTCTTGCCGCTGCCGGCATTATGGGCTTTGCCCTTTTCACAGGAAGCTTCTCCGCTTCTGCCGCGCCTGCCTGGTCGCTGCCTGAATCGGGCCTTCAGATGGACAATGCTTCCAAGCAGGCCTATATCTATAAGGAAATGTATGCCAGCTTCCACCCTGCCAAGGATGCAAAGCCTGTCAGCCATCCCTTTGAAGTACCGGATGACTGGACCTACACAAGATTTGATATGGGCAGTTTCTACATGGAAAAACTGGTGAATCCCAAGGGCTCGCCGAACAGGACCGTCCTCCAGCTTCATGGCGGCGGATACACCACGCCCCTCCATGCTGAATACAGAAGGATCGGCATGCGTCAGTCTGTCCTTTCCAATGCGAGGGACACCTACATGGTAGACTACCGGATTGCGCCGAGGTATCCGTATCCGGCTGCACTGGATGATGCCTTCACGGCGTATCAGTCACTCCTCAAAGGCGGCTGCGATCCCAAGAGCATCATCGTCTTTGGCGATTCTGCCGGAGGAAACCTTGCCCTGGCTCTTTCGCTGAAGCTGAAGGATGAAAAGCTTCCCCAGCCCGGACTCCTTATCCTTGACTCCCCGTGGACGACGATGGAAACGATTTCTCCATCGAGACAGGGCAGCGTGAAAAAAGATCTGATCCTTGGCGAAATCAATCCAAACATGTTCTACGAAATCAATCATCCATCCTACGCCAAAGGCGCAAAGCTGGATGACCCTTACCTGTCCCCTCTTTACGGCGATCTCACGGGCCTTCCTCCCATGCTGATCCAGACCGGCGGATACGAAGTATTTCTGGATGAAGGCATGAAGCTTGCTGAGAAAGCCGCTTCTGACGATGTCAAAGTGACGCTCACCGTCTATCCCTACATGTCCCACGACTTCCCCTTCTGCGTCCCTGAGATACAGGACAGTGTCGATGCCTTTGAAGAAATGCAGAGCTTCATCAACCTGAACATGAAACCCTGATTTCCATGATAGAAACGAAAAAGATGTGACCGGTTTCGATCACATCTTTTTTACTGCCATTTTTTTATTCACTTTTTATGATTTCGTCCAGATCATGTCGTCTTGCTGTTTCATCCCATACCATGATGAATTCACCGCCTGTGATGATTGTCATGGCTGTCAGGTGGAACCAGATGAAGAGGACGATCAAGCCGATCAGGGAGCCGTACGTGATGCCCATGGATGATACATGAAGGATGTAGTACCCGTAAGCGGCTGTCAGTCCCAAGAGTACGACTGTCACGATGAAGGATGCCGCAATGATGCGTTTCCACTCGCTTCTCCTTCCTGCCGGCGCGAACTGATAGAAGCCTGCCAGAGAAAAGGTGAAGATTACGAACGGGATGCCGAACTTGGCCATCGTCCACATTTCAAGAAATACATCCGCCACATTGAAGTAGTAGGCAATCGCATAGACGACTGCGTTTCCGAAAACGATAAGACCAAGGGAAAGGATCATCGCAAATGAGATGAGCATCGTGAAGATGAGTGACTTGATTTTGACTTTGATATAAGACTGCTTGTCCCTGTCTCCATAGAAGGCGCAGTCCATGGACCGGATCAGCGTCGTGACCCCCTGGGAGGCTGTCCACAAGGCGGTAGCAAGACCGACAACCAGCCAGATGGAGCTTCTTGCCTGCAGGATACGGTTGATGTTGGCCTGCAGCGTGACAGCGACCTGCTGAGGTAAGTAATGGACTGCCTTTGTAATAAGGTCGACCTGCGGTGCCGCGAAGAAAAGCATGGCGTTCACGAAGAAGATCATGAAAGGAATCAGTCCCAGTATGAAGTAGTATGTACTTTCTGCCGCCAGCGCTGTGACATTATCGTCATTGAAACGATTGATCATGCGCTTCAGAAAATACACCGCTGTAGAGTCAGTGATTTTCTCTTCCATGGCACTCTCCTTCCGCCGTCCGTCCGGCCTTTATGAAATCCTAACTTATTATACATGAAATTGACACTCTTGGAACAGACGGAAAAGATATTCGGAATGAATTTCAATCATTCAAAGGTCTGCCGAAGTCTCAATGACATAAAAATATCCGCGTCTTGATGGCGCGGATATTTCATTCAGCAATTACTGCTGGCTTTTTTTAACGTTTGCGTCCTTATAACGAGCCTGGCGGGAAAGAACCATCTTTCTCATGCGGATGCTCTTTGGTGTCACTTCGACGAGTTCGTCGTCGTTGATCCATTCGAGAGCGCCTTCCAGAGTGAACTTGCGGCATGGCGGCAGCTTGATGGCATCATCGGAGCCGGATGCACGGGTGTTGGTCAGATGTTTCTTCTTGCACGGGTTGACGTCCATGTCCTGGTCGCGGGCATTTTCGCCGACGATCATGCCTTCATAAACTTCTACGCCCGGTTCAAGGAAGAGTTCGCCTCTGTCGAGAACGGAGTTCAGGCCGTAAGCGGTCGTCGTGCCGGATTCGAATGCGACGAGGGAACCCTTTGTTCTTTCCGGAATATCGCCCTTGTATGGAGCATAGCCCTGGAATACGTGGTACATGATGCCTGTGCCTCTGGTGGTGGTCAGCAGTTCATTTCTGAAGCCTATGAGGCCGCGGGCCGGAATGGAGAATTCCATTCTCATGTAGCCGGCGATTTCTTCCATGGAAATCATTTCTGCTCTTCTCGGTCCAAGACCTTCCATAACGGCACCCATGAATTCCTGCGGAACTTCAATTGTCAGACGTTCGAGTGGTTCGCACTTCTTGCCGTTGATTTCCTTGTAAATAACCTGCGGCTTGGAAACTTCGAGTTCAAAGCCCTCACGGCGCATGGTTTCAATCAGGACGGACAGGTGAAGTTCGCCGCGGCCGGATACCTTGAATGCGTCGGATGTATCAGTGTCTTCTACGCGGAGAGCCACGTTGGTCTCGATTTCCTTGTAGAGTCTTGCACGGATGTGGCGGGAGGTGACGAAGTCGCCTTCTCTGCCTGCGAACGGACTCTTGTTGACATGGAATACCATGGACAGGGTCGGTTCGTCGATATGGATAGCCGGAAGAGCTTCCGGATTAGCTGCGTCAGCAACGGTTTCGCCGATGTTGATGTCTTTGAAGCCGGCCATAGCAATGATGTCGCCCATCTTAGCTTCGGTGACCGGTGTACGTTTCATTCCCTGCCAGTTGAAGAGAGCACCGATGTGGTCGGTGCGGATCTTTTCACCGTCAGTGATGGCAACGGTCATGCCCTGCTTAGCTGTACCGCGGGTAATACGGCCGATAGCGACTTTGCCGAGGTAGTCGTCAGCTTCAAGGGTGGTGACCATGACCTGCAGTCCGCCGTCAGCATCGCCTTCCGGGCATGGGCAGTACTTCAGGATGGTATCGAAGAGAGGAGTGAGATCCTTTCCTTCATCATTCATATGGAGTTTTGCAATGCCGCTTCTTGCGGATGCATAAACGAGCGGGAAATCAAGCTGTTCGTCAGTAGCGTCGAGTTCCATGAACAGTTCAAGGATTTCGCCTTCTACATCGCTGATACGCTGATCCGGACGATCAATCTTATTGATGACAACGATCGGTTTCAGTTTATGTTCAAGGGCCTTGCGCAGTACGTACTTCGTCTGCGGCATCGGGCCTTCGTGTGCGTCTACCAGAAGAAGAACGCCGTCAACCATGTTGAGGATACGTTCTACTTCGCCGCCGAAATCGGCATGCCCTGGGGTGTCGACGATATTGATTTTTACACCGTCATGCATCACAGATGTGTTCTTGGCGAGGATGGTGATTCCTCTTTCTCTTTCCAGAGGATTCGAGTCCATGACACGTTCAGCCACTTTCTGGTTGTCTCTGAAAATATGGCTCTGCTTCAGCATGGCATCTACGAGAGTCGTTTTACCATGGTCGACATGCGCGATAATGGCAATGTTACGAATATCTTCTCTTTTCATTTCTTTCCTTTTCCCCCTCGGGTACTACTTCTAAAAACAACGGCTCCTGCACAAATCCGCAGGACTGCCTGTCTTTATATACGCTTATACTAGAAATACAATTAATTTTACCATATTATCGCAAATTTGAAAAGTCCGCATAGTATAAAGAAACCGTATTCCCATTCATTTTTTCTTAGATTTTTCGGGCTTTTCGGAAACTTCAACAAGTTATAAATTATTAGCCGTTTTCCTCGCCCGCCCTCATTCCGTGATATAATAAAAGATATACTATTTCAGGAGGCATACATGGCTGAATCAATTTATGGAAAACACAAAGAGGTACTTCCCGCCGTCCTCAAGCACCTCGTATCCCAGATAGAAAACTACAACGAAACAAAGAAAAAAGAAACAGGCGAGCCTGCTTACGAGCACCTCATCTACCGCATCAAATCAGAAGACAGCATGCGGGAGAAATGCCAGAGAAAGGGCCTTCCGCCCGTGCCGAAGTCTGCGCTCTATGATATCCATGACGCAATCGGCATCCGCATCGTCTGCTGCTTTTTGAATGACATTTACGACAATATCAAATTCATCGAATCCATTCCCGGAGCCAAAGTCATCGTCGGCAAGGACTACATCAAAAGCGCCAAGCCGAACGGCTACAGGAGCTTCCACATGATTCTCCGCATGGACGTGCCCTTTGAGGACGTCCTGGGACAGAATCCGGGCCAGTACTTTGCAGAAATCCAGCTGCGCACGATTGCCATGGATTCCTGGGCAAGTCTGGAACATCAGATGAAGTACAAGAAAGATATCAAGAATCCGGAAATGATCGTCCGCGAGCTGAAGCGCTGCGCTGACGAGCTTGCTTCCTGCGACCTCTCCATGCAGACGATCAGGAACCTTATCCGTGATGAACACTAAGCGGTGCGTCCGCGGGCTGTCCGCGCCTGGGACGCATCCTTTTTCATAAAGGAGTGATTTGTATGAGACTTCTTCTTGCAGAAGATGAAAGGGACATGTCCAACGTTCTTACCACAATCCTGAAGCACAGCGGCTATGAAGTCGACCTTGCCGAGAACGGACAGGAAGCGCTGGACCTTTCCATGAAAAACAATTATGACTGCATGGTCATGGACATCATGATGCCCGTGATGGACGGCCTGACAGCTTTGAAAATCCTTCGCAGCAAGGGGGACGTGACGCCTGTCATACTCCTTACGGCAAAGTCTGAAATCGACGACCGCATTTCCGGCCTTGATTCAGGCGCTGATGACTATCTGACAAAGCCGTTTTCCGTCGGCGAGCTCCTCGCCCGCATCCGCTCGCTCACGCGCCGCGGGCAGGACATGTCGCCATCCAAACTCAATGTAGGCTCCACTTCCCTTGATTCGGAAGAACAGGAACTGTCCTGCCATAATTCCATCCGCCTTTCCGGCAAGGAAACGAAGCTCATGAAGCTCCTCATGCTGAATCCGCTGAAGGGTCTGGATACGAAATTCATTTTCGACAAAATCTGGAGCAAGGAAGAGGATGTCGATGAAAGCGTCGTATGGATTTACATTTCCTACCTCCGCGGCAAGCTCCTTGCCGTCATGTCGGATCTGCAGATCGATGGAGAGGAAGGCGGTTCATTCACTCTGATGCCAAGGAGGGATTAGCATGAACCTCATCAAACGGCTCCGCCGCCAGTTCATCCTACTGGCAACGGTCGCTGTCCTCATCATCGTGATCGGGGCTCTGGGCCTCATCAATACGCTTGGTTATGCGGCCATGCGCTCGCACGTCATTGATACGATGACAGCCATCACGCAGAACGGCGGCACGCTTCCCTCAAGGATTCATGAGAACGATACCACCTCTGCCGGCTGGCTCCCGATTCCCGGTGCCAATTCCCCGGCAGATACTCCTGAATTTGCTTACCAGACACGTTACTTCTCCATTCATCTTGATTCGGAGAACAGGATGACTTCCGTCAATGTGAAGAACATCGTCGCCTTCTCTGAGGACCAGGCCATCGCCTTTTCCAAGACAGCGCTCCAGTCTCCATCTGCGACCGGCTTCATGCAGAAGAACAAGGCGCGTTACAGTTTCATGAAGACGGAATATCCTGACGGCAGCAAGCTCATCGTCGTCATGGACTGCACGAGAGACTTTGCCGATTTCCATACCTTCCTCAGCTATTCCATCTGGTTCGGCTTCTTCTGCATCCTTCTCTATGTCGCTATCTTCGCGTTCCTTTCCAACAAGGCCATCGCGCCCTTCGTGCATAACCTGGAAGCACAGAAACGGTTCATCACGAACGCCAGCCATGAGCTGAAGACTCCTCTTGCCATCATTTCCGTCAATGCAGAAGCGATTGAAATGATGAATGGCAAGAATGACTGGACAGAGGGCATCTTAAAACAGGTGCGCCACCTCTCCAACCTTATCAATCACCTCATCCTTCTTTCCAAGGCAAGTGAAATGAGCCGCCTGCAGCTCAAGATAGAGCCGCTTGATGTGAAGAAACTCCTTTCCGCGGCGGCCAGTGAATTCGACCTCCTTGTAAAAGACGGCGGCAAGAAACTCGCCGTCTCCTGCCCGGAAGGACTGAAAGGCATGAGCGACTGGAAGTGCATGAACGAACTCATCCATATCTTCCTCGACAATGCCGTCAAGTACTGCGACAAGGGCGGCACCATCTCCGTCTCGGCAGCGGGCACGAAGAAGAATGTCACCGTCTCCGTCACGAACGATTACAAGGAAGGCGAGGGCGTCGACTACTCCCGTTTCTTTGAAAGGTTCTACCGGAACGATGAATCCCATAACAGCGAAAAGGCAGGCTACGGTATCGGCCTTTCCATCGCAGGAGAACTATCCTCCCTGCTGCAGGCTCCCCTTTCCGTATCGTACAAGGATGGAAAAATCACCTTCTCCATAACGATGAAGGCTGGTTGAGACACATTATAAAAAAATCCCGAAGGCACATGCCCTCGGGATTTTTATTATGCAGTTAGTGCTGTTTCAAGAATCAGCCTTTGAAGTACTTCACGCCGGATTCGAAGAGCGGCTGCGCTTTGTTGCCGGAGATGTTCTTGGCAATGTTGGAGCCGCTTCTTTCTGTATGGCCCATCTTGCCCAGGACTCTTCCATCCGGGCTGGTGATGCCTTCGACGGCCCAGGAGGAACCGTTCGGGTTGAAGCTGCTGTCGTAAGTCGGATTTCCTTCAAGGTCCGTGTACTGGGTAGCAATCTGGCCATTAGCGGCAAGAGCCTTGATCTGTTCATCGGATGCGATGAAGCGGCCTTCGCCGTGGCTGATAGCGATGCTGTAGAGGTCGCCCGGCTTGCAGAGAGAAAACCACGGGGACTTGGTGGAAACGACCTTGGTCGTTACGAAACGGGACAGGTGGCGTCCGATCGTGTTGAATGTCAGTGTCGGTGCTGTATCTGTCAGCGGCTTGAATTCACCGTAAGGAACGAGTCCCAGCTTGATCAGAGCCTGGAAGCCGTTGCAGATGCCAAGAGCCAGTCCGTCACGGGTGTGGAGGAGCTGCTCCATGGCTTCCTTGAGCTTTTCGTTGCGGAATACGGCAGCAATGAACTTGCCGCTGCCGTCCGGTTCGTCGCCGGCAGAGAAGCCGCCCGGGAACATGACAATCTGCGCATGGCTGATGCGTTCTGCCATTTCATCGACAGAAGCCTTGAGTTCAGCGGAATCCCTGTTCCTGAAGATGAAAATATCGGAAACAGCGCCTGCTCTTTCGAAAGCTCTTGCGCTGTCGACTTCGCAGTTATTGCCAGGCATGGTCGGGATGAAGACTCTCGGTCTTGCTACATTGGTATGTACGTAGAAATCCGGGATTTCCTTTGTTTCTTCAATGACAGGATCTGCCTTATCGATATTTTCAGCGCGTCTTGGGAAGATCGGGTCCAGTGTGCCTTCGTAAGCCTTGAGGAGTTCGTCCAGTGTGACTTCCTCGCCCAGAAGCTTCATGGAATCTCCGCCGACGGTACCGAGGATCTTCGTGTGCGGCTGTTTTGCATATTCAGCAGCCAGTTCCGGTGTCGTTTCGACAACGATAGCGCCGTAGAAGTTTGCGAAATACTTCGGAAGCGGCAGCTTGCTGTCAAAGGTCACGCCGAGGCGGTTGCCGAATGCCATCTTTGCAATCGTCACAGCGACTCCGCCGTGATCGACAGCCTTCATGGCAGCGATATGGCCCTTCCTGACTTCTTCATAGAGGAAATCAGCATGAGCCTTGAATACGTCGAGGAGAGGCATGCCTTCAGCATCCTTCGGCTGGCCGAAGAGAATCAGCGTGTCCCCTTCCTTCTTCAGTTCCTGGCTGACAGCTTCAGAAGCTTTGCCCGGAGCGATAGCGAAGGATACGAGTGTCGGAGGAACGTGGAGGTCATTGAAGGTACCGCTCATGGAGTCCTTGCCGCCGATAGCGCCAAGACCAAGAGCCATCTGGGCATGGAATGCGCCCAGGAGAGCGGCAGCCGGCTTGCCCCAGCTGTTCTTGTCCGTCAGTTTTTCGAAATATTCCTGCAGCGTGAGGTATGCCTGTCTCCAGTCAGCACCCATGGATACAAGGCGTGCGACGGAAAGGAGGACTGCATAGACAGCACCATGGAACGGGCTCCATGTAGCAAGATCGGGATCGAAGCCGTGCGCCATGAAGCTTGCTGCATCGGTTTCACCCTTTCTGACCGGGAACTTGGCAACCATGCCGTCGGTCGGTGTCTTCTGGTACTTGCCGCCAAACGGCATCAGGACGGTAGCAGCTCCGACAGTGGAGTCAAAACGTTCAGAAAGGCCCTGCTGCGAGCAGTTGTTGAGGTCCTTCATGCCTTCAAGCCAGGTTTCCCTGATGGATTTGATCTGCGGCACGCCGAAGAAGCCTTCGTCTGCCGGTTTCTTGATATAAGCTTCTTTGATCTGCTGAGCGCCGTTCGTATCGAGGAAGGCTCTGGAAATGTCGACGATCGTATCGCCTCTCCACTTCATGACAAGTCTCTTCGTATCGGTGACATCAGCAATAATGGTAGCTTCGAGATTTTCTTCTGCTGCGAACTTGATGAACTGCTCAGCGTCTTCGCTTCTGACGACGACAGCCATTCTTTCCTGGGATTCGGAAATAGCAAGCTCTGTTCCGTCAAGGCCTTCATACTTCTTCGGTACCTTGTCGAGATCGATATCAAGGCCGTCAGTCAGTTCGCCTACAGCGACGGATACGCCGCCTGCGCCGAAATCGTTGCAGCGTTTGATGAGGCGCGTAACTTCGCCGCGTCTGAAGAGGCACTGGATCTTTCTTTCAGTCAGAGGATTGCCCTTCTGTACTTCTGCGCCGCAGGTTTCAATGGATTCGGTATTGAGTTCCTTTGAAGAACCGGTAGCACCGCCCATGCCGTCACGGCCCGTACGGCCGCCGACAAGGATGACGACATCGCCCGGCTCCGGACGGAGACGGATGACATGGTCTTCCGGAGCTGCTGCAACAACAGCGCCGATTTCCATTCTCTTGGCAATGAATCCCGGATGGTAGTATTCCTGGACCTGTCCGGTAGCAAGGCCGATCTGATTGCCGTAAGAGCTGTAGCCCTTGGCAGCTTCCAGAGTAATCTTTCTCTGCGGGAGCTTGCCTGGCAGTGTATCGGAAAGAGGAGCTCTCGGGTCGCCTGCGCCGGTGACTCTCATAGCCTGATATACATAGGAACGGCCGGAAAGCGGATCGCGGATACAGCCGCCAAGGCAGGTAGCTGCGCCGCCGAATGGTTCGATTTCGGTCGGATGGTTGTGCGTTTCATTCTTGAAGAGGAGCAGCCAGTCTTCGATTCCTGCTTCTGTCTCGATTTTCACTTTGATGGTGCATGCATTGATTTCCTCGGACTGATCGAGGTTTTCCAGCTTGCCTTCCTTGCGGAGCGCTTTGACAGCAGCCGTTGCCATATCCATCAGTGTGACAGGACGCTTGGTGTCCTTGCCGTAAATGGTGATGCGTGTTTCTTTATATTCATCAAGAGCGCGTTCGATCGGAGCCGTGAATTTGCCTTCTTCCACGCCGATATCGGTCAGGCTTGTGGAGAATGTCGTATGACGGCAGTGATCGGACCAGTACGTATCGAGTACGCGGATTTCAGTGACAGTCGGATCTCTCTTTTCTTCATCACGGAAGTAGTCACGGATCATGACGAAATCGTCATGGCTCATGGCAAGTCCCATGGATGCGATGAGTTCGTCAAGGCCCTTGTCGTCGAGGCCTGTCAGCCCTTCAACGGTAGGAACCGGTTTCGGATCTTCAATCGGCAGATCGAGCGTCTTGGCTGGTTCAAGGCTTGCTTCCCTGGATTCGACCGGGTTCACGAGGAACTTCACGATCTTTTCACGGTCGCCTTCAATGAAATCGCCATTGAATGTATAAACGAGTGCGCAGCGTACGCGTGCGCCGTCCTTGCCGGTAACGATGGCAAGGCACTGTTCAGCGGAATCTGCTCTCTGGTCATACTGGCCTGGCAGGAATTCTACGCCGATGACAAGGTCTCCCTTCGGAAGCGCTTCCTCTACGGAATCGACCGGAGGTTCAGAGAAGACAGTTGCGACAGCCTTTTCATAATCCTCTTCAGTCAGCCCGTCCACATCGTAGCGGTGGTACACAGCGGTTTCCGCAAGGCGGTTTCCCAGTACTTCATTCAGCTGGGAAGTGAGGCTTTCCTCACCCTGGCGGAATCCTTCTTTCTTGCGTACATATAAACGTCTGATAGCAGACAAAGTTCAACACTCCTTCCAATAAATCCGCAAAATATTGCGGCGACGGACAATGCGTCAATTCCGAAAATCACAATCCTATCTTACCACAAAAACAAAACCTGCTCCACAAAATAGGCATAGGAAACAGCCTGTTTTTTACCAAATTGGAATAGTCAAAAATGGTCAAAAAAGGCGGAAGCCGATACGGCCTCCGTCCTTCTTATTGTGCTTTCTGTGTGATCTGCTCCTGTTCCTTCTGTTCGTCAGCTTCACTTTCCCCTGCTTCGGGATCCTTTTCAAGACCCATTTCCTGACGGCCGAGGATGACACTGATATCCGCGTAGCCGCCTGCGCCAAGAAGATCTTCCTTAGCGGCTGCCTTGGCCAGATCATCGATGGCATAGACAAGGATGTCCTTGCCTTCATCCGGAGCAAGAAGCATCATGACTTCAAGTCCGTTTTCACCCAGGAAGAAATAGGAACGCGCATACATCGGCATCAAAAGCCCCTGCGCATCATAAACGATACGGCCGCCTGCCGTATACACGTACGCTTCGCCGGCATCCAGGCGGCGGAACGGTTCAATGTCCGAAATCTCGACTTTGACATCTTCCTTTGCGACCTGCCCGAGTGCATTGACGGCAAGGTTCAGAAGCGTCTTGTCGATTCCCTTCCTGAGCTGCGAGGACGGGTTCATGAGAGCGCGGTTGAGCTGAGCAAGCCCCCTCCATTCCGTTACAGTCGGATTCAGCCTGAAATACGGATGCATGGCATCAGCCACTTCAGGAGGAAGCGTCGTGCGGATGATATAGCCGGAGTAGAACTTCTGGCTTCTTTTCAGCGTAATCTGCAGCTGCCCCATCTTGTAAGGAACTTCAGCGCCATTGAATTCCATGGTCTGCTCACCCGGAATGGCCATGTACTTGAAGCTCTTCGGCAGCGTCTTTTCCGCCAGCGTATTCATATCATACGCCATGGCGCCTGTGGAAGCTGCGATTGTCAAAAGCGCGGCCAGGGCCGCTGTCTTCCATTTCATTGGCTGCTCCTTTCCATCCGGTAGAACCCATAGAGAAGCGGATCGCCGAGCTGATCAGCCGCTACATGGCTTCCGTTGATAATAACGAGGTAGTACTTGTTTCCCTGCTTGAAAACAGAGCTTTCCACCCACAGCGGGAAGGAAAGGCCGTTTGGCATCGTCATGATGATCTTGGCATCCTGTCCCCAGCGGTACTCCCCGTCTTCCTGCTTGTAAGCGCGCCACGGGCTGACAGTCAGGACCTTCACCTTGTTGGCTCCGCCCTTCTTGTCCTTCAACACTTCATCGACGACATTCTGGAATTCCTTCAGCTGGATCTTAGGCATACCAAAGAGTGTCGAAGGACGCTTGGCATCTTCGCGGAAGGCATCACTCCAGAATTTCTCAGCTCTCCGGTTTCCTTCATGGAAAAATACCTCAGGCGTTCCGGAAAGGACGACGACGATTGCCGTATAGACGCCGCGGACATCCCGCTTCCGGAGCTGGTAAAGCTCCATGCTTTCATACGGGTACGGAGGCTTCTCCGGATACACATTCATTCCCGGAGGCACCGTCATGAGCGTCCACATGGCAGCATTGGACGTCTTGCCATATCCTTTTCTTTCAGCGCCCTTCTTCAGGAAATTCTGGATGTCAGTCCCGTTGCCGTTCTGTACAGTAACCGCATTCCCCAGAGGAATCTTTCCCAGCCCGTCAATCACAAGATCATCCGCCCTGGCTCCGGCCGCGCCCCCTAAGACAAGCGCAGCAGAAAGAGCCAGACGGATTATATATTTACGCAGCATAATGGCTCCTTTATCAATACAATTACAGCCTTTCTCTCTATTTTAGAGAAATACGGGAGATTGTTCAAGTGAAAAAGATTCCCGCAGGAAATAAATCCGGCGCCTCTTCCGCAATAAAAATACCGCAGCCTTTTGCGCTGCGGTATTTGCGTCATTATTATTCAGCTTTTTCTGCAGGAGCCGGAGGTTCAGCATTGTGAACGACTTTCAGCTTGCGGTAACGGGACATGCCTGTACCGGCAGGAATCAGCTTGCCGATGATGACGTTTTCCTTCAGACCGAGGAGTGGATCTTCCTTGCCCTTGATAGCGGCTTCGGTAAGAACGCGGGTCGTTTCCTGGAAGGATGCGGCGGAGAGGAAGGAGTCGGTAGCAAGAGCTGCCTTTGTCGTGCCGAGGAGCAGGTTGATGCCCTGGGACGGTTTCTTTCCTTCGTCTTCCAGACGTCCGTTCATGCCGCGGTATGCGACAATGTCGACGACTTCGCCCGGGAGCCAGCCAGAATCGCCCGGTTCGATGATCTTGATCTTACGGAGCATCTGGTGAGCGATGACTTCGATGTGCTTATCGTTGATTTCAACGCCCTGGCTGCGGTAAACCTTCTGGACTTCGTTGACGATGTAATCCTGAGTAGCCTGGACACCCAGTACTTCGAGGATATCGTGCGGGTTGATGTTGCCTTCGAAAAGACGTGTGCCAGCTTCGATGTGCTGTCCATCCTGGACAATGATCTTCTTGGCAACCGGGATCTTTTCGCTTTCGGACTGTTCATCGTTGGAGATCGTGATAATCTTGACGTTCGGGTTATCTTCAGCACTTGTAATGGATACAGTACCGCTGATCTTGGAGATGATAGCATTGCCCTTCGGCTTACGTGCTTCGAACAATTCTTCGACACGTGGAAGACCCTGTGTAATATCTTCTGCGGAAGCAACGCCGCCGGTATGGAATGTACGCATGGTCAGCTGTGTACCTGGTTCGCCGATGGACTGAGCGGCAATGATGCCGACAGCTTCGCCGATTTCTACGTGACGGCCTGTTGCCAGGTTTCTGCCGTAGCACTTAGCGCAGACGCCGTGTGCAGAGTGGCAGGTCAGCATAGAGCGGATCTTCAGTCTGTCATAGTACTTTTCAATTTCAGAAGCCTGTTCGTCAGTGATTTCCACATTCTTCTTAGCGATGATTTCGCCAGTCTGCGGGTTCACGACATCTTCCAGCGGGCAGCGTCCGGAGATGCGGTCTGCCAGAGATTCGATCAGGCGGTTGTTTTCTTCGATCTTCATGACTTCGACGCCTTCGCATTCATCCATGCGTACACGGATGACCGGAACGTCAGCGGCCAGAATCTTTTCAGCAGCATCAGCATCAATGACGGTGCCTGCTGTAAGAACAACATTTCCGCTGCGGTCAAGAGCGTCTTCTTCAAGAGCCTTGCCTGCGAAATGAACGGTCAGGTGATGACGCATAGCGTAATCATATTCCTTGACAGCTTCAGCGGTGCCGAGGTCGAATGTCTTCGTTTCCGGTTCAGCATCAGCGCTTGGAATAACGACAGTGACGGATTCAACCAGATGGCGGTTCAGGAGGGTGACATCGTCAGCATCGAGGGTCTTGCCCTTGACGAGGAGGATTTCACCGCTTCTGCGGTCGATGATGTCTTCATCGAGTACGGATCCGAGGAGTGTCGGTTTCAGGCCGAGAATGGTGTTCTTCACATCCGGACGGGATGCAAGGATGCCTTCTTCACGGTCGAAGTTCAGTACCTGTACGTCGCAGTCTTCTTCGCGGACGATGACGTCCTGGGAGACATCGACGAGACGGCGGGTCAAGTAACCGGAGTCTGCTGTACGCAGTGCGGTATCGGCCAGACCCTTGCGGGCGCCGTGGGAAGATGTGAAGTAATCCAGTACGGTCAGACCTTCACGGAAGTTTGCCTTAACTGGCAGTTCAACGGTCTTACCGGATGTATCGGCGATCAGGCCGCGCATGCCGGCCAGCTGTCTGATCTGGTTGTCGTTACCACGGGCGCCGGACTGTGCCATCATGGTCAGCGGGTTGAACTTTCTCATGGAGCTCTTCATAGCAGCGCCGACTTCGTCGGTCTTTGCACTCCAGATTTCGACGACTCTTCTGTATCTTTCGTCGTCGGTCATGAGGCCGCGTCTGAAGTATCTCTTGATCTGTTCTACCTTTTCATCGCCGTCTTCGAGGATTCCATCCTTTTCAGGCGGAACGGCTACGTCGTAGATGCCGATGGAAATACCGGATACGAGAGCGTAATGGAAGCCGAGGGACTTGACGGAGTCAAGCAGATCGCCGGTTGCCTTGAAGCCGAGCTTCTTGAAGCAGTCGTTGACGAGCTTGCCCATCTGCTTCTTGCCGATGGTGACGCCGAGGCCGTTGTTGACAACTTCGGTGACATTGCCGTTTTCGTCGACTCTCTTTTCATGACGCTTGTAGAAATAACGGAGTTCTCTCGGGATCGCATAGTTGAAAATCAGGCGGCCCGGGGTAGAAATGACAAGATCAGAATCATCATCGTTGAATCCGTCCGGACGGTCTTCCTTCGGGATGTGAACTTTGATGAAATCATGGATACGGATTTCGTGCAGTGCATAAGCCAGCATGACTTCGTCATAACCAGTGTAAGCATGCAGATGGGAGGTATCCATCTCATCTTCAGCCTTCTTCCATTCCTTGGCAGGATCGAAGGAAGCATCCGGATGAGCAGCTTTTTCTTCCGGCGTGAAGTCGACTTTGTTGTCAGCTGCTGTTTCCACGATGGTCAGGTAATAGGATCCGAGGATCATATCCTGAGAAGGAATAGCAACCGGCTTGCCGTCTTTTGTCGAAAGAATGTTATTGATGGAAAGCATCAGCGTTCTTGCTTCGGCCTGCGCTTCTACGGACAGCGGCAGATGGCATGCCATCTGGTCACCGTCGAAGTCGGCGTTGTAGCCCGGACATACGAGCGGATGCAGTTTGATTGCACGGCCTTCCCAGAGGATCGGTTCAAATGCCTGGATACCGAGTCTGTGAAGTGTAGGAGCGCGGTTCAGGAGAACCGGGTGTTCCTTGATAACGTCGCCAAGGACATCCCAGACTTCAGGAGCGAGCTTGTCGACTTTCTTGCGGGCAGCTTTCAGGTTGATGACGATGCCTCTCTTGATTAGTTCATGCATGATGAACGGCTTGAAGAGTTCGATTGCCATTTCCTTCGGCAGACCGCACTGGTACATTTTCAGTTCAGGACCTACGACGATAACGGAACGGCCGGAATAGTCGACACGTTTACCAAGCAGGTTCTGACGGAAACGGCCCTGTTTGCCCTTCAGCATATCGGAGAGGGATTTCAGCGGTCTGTTTCCCGGGCCGGATACGGCTCTGCCGCGGCGGCCGTTATCGATCAGCGCATCGACTGCTTCCTGCAGCATACGCTTTTCGTTTCTGATGATGATTTCCGGAGCACCGAGTTCCAGAAGTCTCTTCAGACGGTTGTTTCTGTTGATGACTCTGCGGTAGAGATCATTCAGGTCGGAGGTAGCGAAACGGCCGCCATCGAGCTGAACCATCGGGCGCAGATCCGGAGGAATGACCGGAAGAACGGTCAGGATCATCCATTCAGGCTTGTTGCCGGAATGAAGGAATGCTTCGACTTCTTCCAGACGGCGGATGCATTTTACCTTGCGCTGGCCGCTGCCTTCTTCGATTTCCTTCTTCAGGGCTTTTTCGAGAGCCGGCAGATCCAGTTCCTTCAGAAGGTACTGGATAGCTTCAGCGCCCATCTGAGCCTTGAAGGAGCCTTTGCCGTAAGTAGCAACGGCAGTCTGGTATTCAGTTTCGTTCAGGACCTGTTTCTTGGAGAGGTTGGTGTCTCCCGGATCCAGGACGATGTAAGCTGCGAAATAGAGAACTCTTTCCAGCTGACGCGGAGCGATTTCAAGGATCAATCCGATACGGGACGGGGTACCCTTGAAATACCAGATATGAGAAACGGGGCATGCCAGGGCAATGTGGCCCATTCTTTCACGGCGAACCTTGGAGCTCGTTACTTCGACACCGCACTTGTCGCAGATGGTGCCTTTATAACGCATCTTCTTATATTTGCCGCATTTGCATTCCCAATCCTTTGTCGGTCCGAAAATTTTCTCGCAGAAGAGACCATCGGTTTCAGCCTTCAGGGTTCTGTAGTTAATCGTTTCCGGTTTCGTTACTTCGCCGTGGGACCATTCGAGGATCTTTTCCGGAGAAGCGATGCCGATTTTCATGGAATCAAATTCGTTTACATCTAACAATTGTGTACCGCTCCTTTCCGGACTTATTCGTCACGGTCATCGTCGTGACCGGAATCGCCATTGAGTTCTTCTTCATTAAATCCTGCTTCTTCATAAGCGGGAGCTGTGACTTCAGCTTCAAGGGCATCGTTGAAGGATGCTACATCATCATGGAGGGATTCAGCCGGAGCGCCCGTCATGGAAGATTCCATGGCATTTCTGGATTCGGTGACAGCAGTGTCGCCTTCCATAGCTTCCTTGACTTCATCTCTGTGCCAGCGTTCTCCGCCGCCGTAACCCTGTTCCATATCTTCTTCGTCGAGTTCCTTCAGAACGACTTCGTCGCCATTTTCGTTCAGGATGCGGACATCCAGGCCGATGGACTGAAGTTCTTTCATGAGAACCTTGAAGGATTCCGGAACGCCCGGGCTCGGGATGTTTTCGCCCTTGAAGATCTTTTCATATGCCTTGACACGGCCGATGACATCATCGGACTTGACGGTCAGGATTTCCTGCAGTGTGTAAGCTGCGCCGTAAGCTTCGAGTGCCCAGACTTCCATTTCGCCGAAGCGCTGGCCGCCGAACTGAGCCTTGCCGCCCAGTGGCTGCTGGGTAACGAGGGAGTATGGACCAGTGGAACGAGCATGAATCTTGTCATCAACGAGGTGATGGAGCTTCAGCATGTATTTCCAGCCGATGGTGACCTGGTTGTCCAGTTTTTCACCGGTACGGCCGTCATAAAGATCAGTCTTTGCATTAGTCGGCAGGCCAGCTGCTTTCAGTGTTGCTGCGAGGTCTTCATCGCGGCAGCCGTCGAATACCGGGGTTGCGATATGGATACCGGATTCGGTCGGTTCAGGCATGCCATACTGATCGAAATCATATCCGCAGTTGCGCAGACGCTGTTCCATGATCTTGTACTGAGCCGGATCCTTCAGTGCTTCGTGAATTTCTTCGCCGAGCATGTGGCAGGCCCAGGACAGGTGGATTTCCAGAATCTGTCCGATGTTCATTCGGGATGGTACGCCTAGCGGGTTCAGAACCAGGTCGACAGGACGACCGTCTGGTGTGAACGGCATATCTTCGACTGGAAGAATTCTGGAGCATACGCACTTGTTGCCGTGACGGCCGGCCATCTTGTCGCCTTCACGGATCTTACGTTTCTGAGCAATGTATACGCGGACGAGCTTGTTGACGCCAGGAGCCAGTTCATCGCCGTTTTCACGGGTGAAGACTTTGACATCGACAACCTTGCCGAATTCACCATGCGGAACACGCAGGGATGTATCGCGGACTTCTCTTTCCTTGTCGCCGAAAATAGCGCGGAGGAGTCTTTCTTCAGGAGTCAGTTCGGTTTCGCCCTTCGGGGTGACCTTGCCGACCAGAATATCGCCAGGACGAACATCAGCACCGATCATGATGATGCCGTTTTCGTCGAGGTATTTGACAGCGTCTTCAGAAACAGAAGACAGCTGGCGGGTAATTTCTTCTGCGCCCAGCTTGGTGTCTCTTGCATCGCATTCGTATTCTTCAATATGGATGGAGGTGTAGAGATCGTCCTTGCAGAGACGTTCGGAGATCAGAACGGCGTCTTCGTGGTTGTACCCTTCCCAGGATACGAACGCAACGAGCACGTTGTGGCCGAGGGCCAGTTCGCCGCCGTCTGTTGCCATGCCGTCAGCCAGTGTGGAACCGACTTCAACACGGTCGCCCTTGAATACTACCGGACGCTGGTTGATGCAGGTGGACTGGTTGGAACGCATGAATTTAATGAGATCGTAGGTATCGAGCTCGCCATTGTCAGCGCGGACAATGATCTGACGACCGGTGACTCTTTCAACAGTGCCGCCTCTCTTGGCGAGAATGCAGACACCGGAGTCCTGGCCGGCTACCCATTCCATACCGGTTCCGACGAGCGGAGCTTCCGGACGGAGCAGCGGAACTGCCTGACGCTGCATGTTAGCACCCATCAGTGCGCGGTTCGTATCATCATGTTCGAGGAATGGAATCAGGGATGTGCCGATGGAAACGACCTGTTTCGGGGATACGTCCATCAAGTCGACTTCGTCTGGTTCAGCTTCGAGCACGTCAGCGCCGCGGCGGCTGGCTACGTTCTTATGAACGAAATGACCTTCTGCATCCAGCGGTTCACTGGCCTGCGCGATGATCTTGTCTTCTTCGATATCAGCGGTTACGTACTTGCATTCGTTCGTAACCTTTCCATCAACGATCTGACGGTACGGCGTTTCGATCAGGCCGTATTTATTGATGATCCCGTAGTTGGACAGCGAGGAAATCAGACCGATGTTCGGGCCTTCAGGCGTTTCTACCGGGCACATGCGTCCATAGTGGGAATAATGAACGTCGCGGACTTCGAACCCTGCGCGTTCACGGGACAGACCGCCAGGTCCCAATGCGGACAGACGGCGTTTATGAGTCAGTTCTGCCAGCGGGTTAGTCTGGTCCATGAACTGGGACAGCTGGGAACTTCCGAAGAATTCCTTGATAGCTGCAACAACAGGACGGATGTTGACAAGAGCCTGCGGGGTCATCTTGTCCTGATCCTGGGTGGTCATTCTTTCACGAACGACTCTTTCCATACGGGTCAGGCCGATGCGGAACTGGTTCTGCAGCAGTTCGCCTACGCAGCGTACGCGGCGGTTGCCGAGATGGTCGATATCATCGCTCTTGCCATAGCCCTGCATCATGTTCAGCAGGTAATCGATGCATGCGATGATGTCGCAGTTTTCCAGTGTACGGAAGTTATCTTCACGGTTGCCGGAAGAGCAGATCACCTTGACCGGTGTTCCGTCATCCTTCTGGGTCATGATTTCAACCTGGCCGTTGCCGTTGAATACTCCGCTTTCTTCAATTTTTGCGATAGCTTCATCATCAATGAGGCTGTTTGCTTCAATGACGACTTCGCCGGTTTCCATGTTGACGATCGGGCCTTCAGTCTTGTGGCCGAAGAGACGGTTTCTCCAGGACAGCTTCTTGTTCAGCTTGTAACGGCCAACCTTAGCCAGATCATAGCGGCGCGGGTCAAAGAAGAAATTGTGCAGCAGTGTAGCGCCGCTTTCTTCTGTTGCCGGTTCGCCCGGGCGAAGCTTGTGGTAAATTTCAATCAGAGCGGACTTTCTGTCCGTTGTGCTGTCTTTTTCCAGCGTCTTTTCGATGTGGATGTCGTGATCGAATAATTCAAGGATTTCTTCATTGGTGGAGTATCCGAGAACACGGATCAGGACAGTAACCGGCATCTTGCGGTTGCGGTCGATACGAACGGAAAGAGAACCAGACGGATCCGATTCAAGTTCAATCCAGGCACCGCGGTTCGGGATCAGCTGTGCGGAATAGATTTCCTTATCAAAGGCATCTCTTTCCTTCTTGTAGTAGACGCCCGGGGAACGGACGAGCTGGGAGACGATTACACGTTCCGCACCGTTGATGATAAACGTGCCCGTATCCGTCATGACTGGGAAATCCCCCATGAACAGATCATGTTCCTTCAATTCGCCGGTTTCTTTGTTTTCCAGACGGACCTTGACGTACAGAGGTGCAGAATAGTTCACATCTTTCGCCTTGCACTGCTCAATATTGTATTTGCCCTGACCGAAATAATAATCGCCGAAATGAAGTGCCCACTTGTGTGCACTATCCTCAATCGGGGAAATATCTGCAAATACATCTTTGAGACCCTCTCTGCAGAACCATTCATAGGACTTTGTCTGCAGATCGAGCAAATGTGGCATCTTCAGGACTTCCTGCGATCTGGCATAGGTGTATCTCTTCTTCTTGCCAACCTGCACAGGTCTGAACATCTTGCTTTTGGGCATTCCTCGCCTCACCCTTTCATTTCAAACACTCAATTCGCGCTTATTCGGAAAAAATAAGCAAGGGCCACAGAAATTCATGTACCTTGCTATTCTCCTATAAGACTCTTGACTATTTACTATATACAAATAAGAACCGTTGCAAAGTTAAATTGTACTATAAAAGACATAAAATTGCAACCTTTCGATTCTTAAATAGTATCGAGAAAACTTGAATAATGAGCTTAAATTATTTTCTTTTATAAAAATGTTTTTTCTTGCTATTGAATTTATCTTTATACTTAATTTTCTCTTGACAAATTCAATTTGAAATGTTCTAGCTCATTTTAGCATTCAAACTGTCAAAACGCAAGATACTATATTGACTTTGAACCGGCATTTCCAAAGAAAAATGATGGAGGAAATATAAAAAGACATCCCCTCTTTCAAAAGAGCTCATGCCCTCCTTTTTGGCATTATAAATAGTAAAAGATATAAGCGATGCGGATCCGTGTTCGCTCTTCTGTCTTCACACCTTTCTTTTTCATTTCTATTCTTCACGGCGATTGCTTCCTTTATTCTTATATACTTATAGCCATAACAAAAAGGCTGCGAGATGCGTAATTGCATTTCACAGCCTTTTCACTTGAATGTTTATTCTTATTCAATAATCATGAGCAGATCGCCGGATTCGATTCTCTGGCCTGCTTTGACACGGATTTCGCTGATGATGCCGTCGATCGGAGCGGTGATGGTGGTTTCCATCTTCATGGCTTCGGTAACAACGATCGGGTCGCCTTTCTTGACGGAGGCGCCTTTTTCAACGAGGAGTTTGACGACGGAGCCGGAGAGGGTTGCGCCTACTTCGCCTGGAACATCCTTATCGGCTTTCTGGGAGGAAGCGCTTGCTTCTGCGACGTGCTTGTCGTGGATCTTGATTTCGCGCGGCATGCCGTTCAGTTCGAACTGGAGCTCGCGGTTGCCTTCTGCGTCCGGTTTTGTGATGTTGTTCAGACGGAGGAGCAGCATCTTGCCTTCTTCGACGTTGACGCAGATTTCTTCGCCCGGTTTCATGCCGAAGAAGAATGTCGGTGTGTCGAGGATGGAGAGGTCGCCGTACTTATGGTAACGTTCCATGTAGTCGGAGAATACTTTCGGGTAGATGCAGTAGGAGGATACGTCTTCTTCCCTGGTCGGGAGGCGTTTTCCCTTCATTTCAAATTTGACTTTTTCGAAGTCTACATCAGCCGGATGGCTTTCAAGGTGCGGTTTGGCTCCGCGAAGGATGATGTTCTGGAGTTTTTCCGGGAATCCGCCGTACGGAATGCCGAGCTTGCCGTCGAAGAAATCAACAACGGACTGCGGGAAATCGAGTGCTGCGCCCTTTTCATAGATGTCTTCTTCGGTCAGGTTGTTCTGAACCATGAAGAGTGTCATATCGCCGACAACTTTGGAGGACGGTGTAACTTTGATGATATCGCCGAAGAGCATGTTGACTCTTGCATACATGCGGCAGACTTCCGGCCAGCGTTCGCCGAGGCCTACAGCGGTTGCCTGCTGGCGCAGGTTGCTGAACTGTCCGCCAGGCATTTCATGCTGGTAGAGTGTGGTGTTCGGGCTGCACATCTTGGAATCGACGCCTGCATAGTACGGGCGTACTCCCTGCCAGTAACGATCGATGGTTTCGAGTGCATCGATATCCAGGTGCGGCTGGCGCGGGTTATCCTGCAGCGCATAGTACATGGATGTCATGGACGGCTGGCTTGTGCCGCCGGAAAGAGCGCCTGTTGCGACGTCGACGATATCTACGCCGGCATCGACGGCCTTTGCATAAGAGTAGAGCGTGCATCCGCCGCCTTCATGGCTGTGGAGGTGGATCGGAAGGTCTACTGCATCCTTCAGTGCGGAAATCAGGGCATAAGAAGCTTCCGGTTTGAGGAGGCCTGCCATATCTTTGATAGCAATGATGTTTGCGCCGGCTTTTTCCATTTCCTTGGCGAGATCCGTATAGTACTTCAGTGAGTACTTCTGACGGTTCGGATCCATGATATCGCCGGTGTAGCAGAAGCATGCTTCTGCGAGCTTGCCTTTCTTTCTGACTTCATCGATGGAGACGGTCATGTGGTTCAGTTGGTTCAGGCAGTCGAATACGCGGAATACGTCGACGCCTGCATCAGCAGCCTGGTCGATGAAGTGACGGACAACATTTTCCGGATAGTTCGTATATCCGACCGTGTTGGCGCCGCGTATCAGCATCTGGAAGAGAATGTTCGGAGCTGCTTCTCTCATCTGGCGCAGTCTGTCCCAAGGGCTTTCATCGAGGAAACGGTAAGCTACGTCGAATGTAGCGCCGCCCCAGTTTTCAAAGGAGAAAAGCTGCGGTACATGGACAGCGGTGTAATGGATGGCGTTCATGATATCATGCGTTCTTACGCGGGTAGCGAGCAGAGACTGGTGCGCATCTCTGTAGGTGGTATCCATGAACATGACTTCCTTGCGGTCCATGACCCATTTAGCGAATTTTTCCGGTCCCAGTTCATCAAGGAGCTGGCGGGTGCCCTTCGGTGCAGTTTCATGAGAAGCATCGAGCACCGGAGCAGGAGCGAAGTCCGGTTTGTCCTGATGGCCTGCGCCTGCATAGCCATTGACCGTGATATCGCCGATGTAGGTCAGAAGTCTTGTGCCTCTGTCGGAAACGGTATCCGGTTCCTGCAGCAGCCATGGGTTTCTGTCGATGTAGTTGACGTCGCAGAGACCTTCCTGGAAATCGCGGGTACGGAGCATATTCTGCAGGAAGTAAATATTTGTCTTGACGCCTGAAATGCGGAATTCATCCAGGCAGCGGAGCATTTTGTGAATCGTGTCCTTTGCATGGAGGGAATGCGCGGTGACTTTTACGAGGAGGGAATCATAATACGGCGTAATGACTGCGCCTGTATATGCGGTGCCGGCATCGAGACGGATGCCCGGGCCGCCGCCGGAACGGTATGCAATGATCTTGCCTGTGTCCGGCATGAAGTTGTTCTGCGGATCTTCGGTCGTAATACGACACTGGATGGCAACGCCCTTGAACCAGATTTCACTCTGCTTGCCGATGCCGATTTCCGGACTTTCCAGAGAGTAGCCTTCTGCAATCAGGATCTGTGTCTTTACGATATCGACGTCCGTGATCATTTCAGTGACGGTATGTTCTACCTGTACACGCGGATTGACTTCGATGAAGTAGAAATGCTTTTCATCCTGGTCGACGAGGAATTCAACAGTGCCTGCATTGACATAATTGACATTCTTCATCAGTTTGACAGCTGCTTCATTGATCTTGTCGCGCAGGCTCTGCGGAAGAGACCATGCAGGAGCCATTTCAATGACCTTCTGATGACGGCGCTGGATGGAGCAGTCTCTTTCGAAAAGATGAACGACATGGCCGTGTTCATCACCAAGAATCTGGACTTCGATGTGCTTCGGGTTCATGATGCATTTTTCTACATAGACTTCATCATCACCGAATGCCATCTTCGCTTCGGAACGAGCGCGGTTGTACGCTTCTTCCAGATCTTCCATCCTGTCGACATTACGCATGCCGCGTCCGCCGCCGCCATTGACAGCTTTGATCATGACAGGCAGACCGTACTTCTCAGCAAATTCCTTGACTTCAGAGAAATCATGGACAGCGCCCTTGGTACCCGGAATCATCGGGATGCCTGCTTTTTCAGCCTGGATGCGGGCATTGACCTTGTCGCCGAACATGATGAGGTGTTCTACGTGCGGTCCGATGAATGTAATGCCTTCTTCTTCGCAGCGCTGAGCCAGTTTCGCATTTTCAGCAAGGAAGCCGTAGCCCGGATGGACAGCATCTACATTGTGTTCCTTGCAGATGCGGATGATATCTTCAATATCCAGGTAAGCATCGACCGGCTTATCGCCAGCGCCTACCAGGTATGCTTCATCAGCGCGGTTTCTGTGCAGGGACAGAATATCTTCCTTGGAATAAATGGCTACCGTGCGGATGCCAAGTTCCCTGCAGGCTCGGAACGCTCGAATGGCGATTTCGCCTCTGTTTGCTACCAATACTTTGCGTATATGTTTCATAGAGTCCTCCCTCGTGATCAACAAAAGGCAGAGCCGTCCATTCCTCCGGACGGCCTGCTGTGCACCGGTTGATCTTTCACTCCTTTTGTGCACGGCTTATGTTCACATTTTACCCACTCAAAACGCTAAATTCAATAGCCTGTGATAAATTGGTATTAATTTCCATTTTAATAAATAATATATATGAAAATAATATTTAGTGTTCAATATGAATTGATGCATTTCTATGGATATGCATTTATGGATTGCGTGATTCATAAGTTACAATAAATCGTTTTAACCTTTTGAGGCGGTTTTACAAGACATCTTATCCTGATTTATCCATTGCCCTCCTCCCTCATTCACATTATTTTCTAATAAATAATAACTTTCGTGTTGAAAATTTGTCAACTTATGCGTTTTTTATTGTACTTCATAAAAATAACTAAAAACTTGTTCGAATTTTTTCAATTTTTCTATTACTATGTTGTAAAAAAGTATGCTACAATAAATTTAACAATATCAATACGCTCTAGAAGAGTGAAAGGAGATGTCTCCCTCATGGGTATGCTCAAAGAATTTAAGGAGTTCGCACTCCGCGGCAATGTAGTCGATATGGCTGTCGGCGTTGTTATTGGTGCCGCTTTCGGGAAAATCGTTTCGTCCTTGGTGACAAACGTGATTATGCCGCCAATCGGCTATCTTCTGGGAGGGATTGATTTCTCCAATCTCTTCATCCCGCTGAGCTCGATTCCGGTTTCCACCGTAGCAGAAGCAAAGGAACTTGGCGTTCCGGTCATCGCTTATGGCGAATTCATTAATTCCGTCATTGACTTCCTGATCGTTGCATTCGTTATTTTCCTCATCATCAAGCAGATGAATCACTTCTTCCCGAAGGCTCCGGCCAAGGAAGTCCGCAAGTGCCCGTTCTGCCGCGAAGCTATCGCTGACGATGCTACCCGCTGCCCGCACTGCACCGCTGTCATTGATGATGCAGCAGCTGCAAAATAATTGAAACATTGAAACCGCCCAGGCCAGGGCGGTTTTTTCCTGCAGTTCATACAATCAATACAATAAAAAAAGATGATCCACTTCCAGAGATCATCTTTTTTTATTGCCGCATCCTCCGTCCCCCCCACTTGACTTATCGTAAAAAATCACTCCTCCAATTGATTTTTTGATAAGTACTAAAACTTTTTAGTCATACAAAACATATAATTTGTAGACAAAGCCTAGTTTTCCATTTATAGTATATAAAGAGAAAAAGTACTTAGGTAGTATACCTTAGTATACACTTTTAGAATAGAGCACGATTGCTCTCTCAATGAATGACCAGACTTATGGCAAAAAGGAGGACTCATGGATACCTCTGAAGAAGTTCTAATCCTTGGCAGGCATATCCTTCATGCCTATATCGAGGACATGGATATAGAACCGCTCATAGACCATCTTGCACCCGATGTCGTCTGGCTTGGCGCCGGACGTGAAATGAATGCGGTCGGCCGGGACACCGTCGCCCGCATTTTCCGTCAGGGAAAAGACCAGCTGATTCCCTGCCACATGAGCGAAGAAAGGGAATTGATTTATCCTCTTGATGAAAAACTCTGGCTTGTCCAGATTTCTGCTCTTGAGGAAACAGACCCATCCTATAAAATGTACCTGCGGGCTTACCAGCGCTGCGCTTTTGTCTTCCGCAAAAATTCTGAAGGAAAATGGGAAATCGCTTATCTGAACCATTCTATTGCCTATGAAGCTGTCAAGGACAATGAACTTTTCGCAATCAGCAAAGGCATCAGAAATTTCAGGAAACTTCGCACGCCTGATATTTCTCTCTTTTCTTCCAAGGATAAGGATACCCTTTACCACCTGATTGAACAGACATCCCTCTCTCTCTCAAAGAAGGAGCAGGAAGTCTGCACGATTTTTTCCCTTTTCCCCAGATTCTCCAAGACGCAGGCTGAATCCATCTGCCAGAATGCAAAGACGATGAAGCGTCTTCTCGTCCACTGGGCAAGAAATCCGTTCATGGCTTACGAGCATTCCAAAGGAACGTACGCTTTCCATCCCGTCTTCCGCGAGTACCTGCAGGGAAAATTCAAGGCTGAATCCTGGCACTGGCAGAAGAACGCATACATGCGGGCAGCCAAATGGGAACTGCATGAAAAGAATTACGGCTATGCACTGACACTGGCGCTTAAGGGGAAAGCTTATCCCACGGCGCTCCGCATCATTTCAGAAGGCGGGCTTTCTGTCCTATACAAACATTCTCCGCAGGAACTTCGTCAAATTCTTCGCAATGCGACGCCTGTTGAAAGAGCAAGGAATTTCAATGCCTGCGCTCTCATCCTCCTGGCTATCAACCTGATCGCTTCGCCGCAGGATGCCCGCGAAGAAAGAGACATCCTGATGATCAATCTCCCGGCAGACTGGGAACCATCATCGGAAGAAAATGCACGCTTCCTCTTCCTGGAAGCTCTCGATTCCCTGCCTGATTCAGGTATGGTAGAAGCTGATCTTCGGAAACTCCTTTCCTTCTGCAAGGAAAATGAAGTGAAGCTGCCGCGCGACTACTTCCAGGGCATTTTCAGGGGCGTCGTGGGACAGCTTGGCTTTTATTACAGGAGGAGCGGCACACTTTTGGAAAATGTCCACACACTGCAGAGCATCTATGATATCTGCGGCCTTATCATCAAAGACTGCGACGGACGACTCTGGCACTCTTCCGCTGAAGCCGAACTGAACTATATGCAGGGAAATATTGATACAGCTGACGAAATCCTTCTTCATTTCCTCAAGTCTCCCTGGAATACCATCGATCGGCAGCAGCGCGCCATTATAGCCCTGTTCCTTTACCCGCGCGTTGCTCTCATCCGAAAAACAGCTTATGAATTCAAGGACTGGAAGAAGCTGTACAAGAAGCTCAAAGCTGCTATCTCTGATGACCTGACGAAAACATCCCTCGATATGGTTGCCATCCATATGTCATCGCTTCTGGAAGAACCGTCTCCCAAGCAGGAGCACCTGATCGACACCATCAATGAGCTCCCTGAGTACAATGCCCTGCGGACGATGCGACAGTCTGTCCGTCACAGGCTGAATCTGAGCCTCAGGAAGTATAATCTGATCCTCCATACGACAGAAACGAAGGATCCCTATCCGTCAGCGAATGCTTCGCAGATGAGCCGCTGCTACGATGCCATTGCACGCATCGGTGCGCTCCAGTACTTCGGGAAAGCACAGGAAGCATCAGCGCTCCTGAAGTCCGCTCTGCATGAGTCCCTGCAGGACTACTTCATCATGCCTTTCATTGAACATTACAACATACTGAAGCCCCTGCTCCTTCCGCTCGCTTCTGATCCTGTCTACGCCCAATTCCTGCAGCAGGCAAGGAAAATGGCAATCACTCCGATCTCAGAAAAAGCACTGGAGGAGACGACGCTGACACCAAGAGAACAATTGATCATCAGCCGCGTCAGGGATGGCTGGACGAACAAGGAAATCGCCGATGAACTCACTACAATCAAGAAACATCTGACAGAGCTGTACAAGAAATTCCACGTCCACAGCAGGACGCAGCTCCTTCTTGAGATTGACAAATCGCAAAAATAAGATGATAATAGTCTATGAATTCCCCTTCCCAGCGGAATCCTGATACCTCCTCTGCCATGCACAGGAGGCGGACTTGAACGTAAAAGAGGCCATAGCAGAATGAAGAATCATTTTGCTATAGCCTCTTTTTTGATTGGATCTTCTGTTTTCAGGCATTGAAAAAACCTCCTGGCAGGAGGCTTTTCCGAGGTGTTGACTTGTTGAGAAAGAACGGCAACAATGAGTGAGGTCATCACGGCCTTGACGGCCTCTCTTTTGTTTACGTTATTATAATAGCGCCATTAACAATTATTGTCAAGTAATTTTGTGAAATAAAATAACAATCATTGACAATCAAGATAGCTAAAAAGCAGCGCCCGTAAGGACGCCGCTCTTCACCAGCAAAAATTATTCGATTTCTTCGAATTCATCCTTGCCTACACCGCACAGCGGGCAGACGAAGTCAGCCGGCAGGTCTTCGAATTTGGTTCCCGGAGCGATTCCATTGTCCGGATCACCTAAAGCTTCATCATAAATCCAGCCGCAAACTTTGCAAACGTATTTTTTCATTATAAAAGCCTCCGTTCCTTAAACCCTTTCCTAAAAAACTTCCTGTTCCTATTATACCATAATCTCATTCTATATAAATCAATTTCGATAGAAAAAATTCGTATTCTTTTCTACTGCTTATGCAGAAATCCTTCGGAAAAGCCTGTCCTATTGACCTTTTTCACTCTCCTGATTTATAATAGAAAGCATATCATGCGAGCGTGGCGGAATTGGTAGACGCACAGGATTTAGGATCCTGCGCCCCGTGCATAAGGGTTCGAGTCCCTTCGCTCGCACCAGAATCCCTGCCTTCCGGCAGGGATTTTTTCACGGGCGAATTACAGACAAAAAAGGGGCTATGACAAAATGTGTAATCATTTTGGGGTTATAGGACAAAACGTGTTGGTAAAAATTTATATTATGCTTGTATTAAGGGCAGAATACGGGGCATACTGAAATACGCCCGAGCTGCACTGTAATCCATCTCATCACAATTAGCTGGAAGCGTAAAAGCGCCCATATTCTCAGCACTTCCAGGTTTGTGTTCAAATGCGCACTTTTCCGCATCAGCAGCAGATAAAGACACAATAAGGGCATCTATTTTTCATAACGATAATCTTTCCAGAAGATTATTCACACTGAAAAGATAAAATCCCATTTTAGCCTGTATTTATCAGGGGTTTGAGGCTTTTTACCAACACGTTTTGTCCACCCTTTAAGAATTACTGAAAATCTTAAAATGCCGATGGAGCCCGATAAACGCGGGGCTCATCGACTATAAAAACAACACGAAATGTCCTATAAGCCTCATTTTGCCACAGCCCCTTTTGCATTGTTATATTCGATTTTGGGGGATTATCCAACATATTTATCTATCTGTTTTATCTGAAAACCTCAAAACCTCGCTTTGCTCGAGAACTACTGTATTCCCCGGCTTCGCCGGGACCTTCTCCTTCGGAGCAAGGTTAACACCCTTAAACCGAACTTCGTTCGAAGAAAAGCAAAAACAGCATTTTGTTGGATTTTGTCACAGCCCCTTTATGTTCATTATTCCATCGAATGGGATTAGAAGTTGACCGGTTTGCCATAGTAAGCGCATTCGAGGATGCAGCCCATGAGAGCGTCGTCGACTTCTCTCGGGTTTTCTGGTGTGCATGCATCGAGGACTGCGTTGTGAGCGATGGCTTCTTTCTTTTCCAGATACAGTTCTTCCGGAACACCATAGTCATGGATATTCAGCGGAATATTCATCTTGCGGTTCAGGCAGCGGATAGCTTCTTCATAGGACTGAACGAGCTGAGCGTCTGTGTGTCCCGGAAGTCCTGCTACACGTGCAAGGTCAGCATAACGGGCAAGGCATGCCTTCTTGTTGAACTGGATGACATACGGCATCAGGATTGCGTTTGCGCAGCCATGCGGAATATGGAATACGGCGCCGATCTTATGTGCCAGGGAGTGCGTGATGCCGAGGAGGCCGTTGGAGAAAGCCATACCAGCCATGCACTGTGCGATGTGCATCTTGTCGCGTGCATCGGTATCTTCATTGTAGGAATCGATGATGCTGTCAAAAATATCGGATACAGCCTGCTTAGCAAGCGGATCGGTGAAGCCGTTGGCAAATTTGGATACATATGCTTCAGTTGCATGTGTCAGAGCGTCCATGCCAGTATGAGCGCAGAGCTTCTTCGGCATTGTCTGCGGCAGGTCCAGGTCGAGGATAGCAAGATCTGGTGTCAGGTTGAAGTCAGCCAGCGGATATTTGATGCCGGTGGAGTAGTCCGTGATAACAGAGAAGGAAGTGACTTCAGATGCGGTGCCGGATGTGGACGGAATAGCAACGAAAATAGCTTTCTGACGGAGAGTTGGCAGGGAGAATGGTTTCTGTACTTCTTCGAATGTCAATTCCGGGTATTCATAGAAAACCCACATAGCTTTAGCAGCGTCGATTGGGGAACCACCGCCGATAGCAATGATAACGTCCGGGCCGAATTCTTCCATGGCCTTAGCGCCTTCTCTTACTTTTTCAATGGACGGATCTGGATCGATACCTTCCATGGTGTATGTTTCAATGCCAGCCTTGTGCAGTGCTTCCTCAGTCTTCTGCAGGAAACCACCACGGCGCATGGAATGACCACCGGTGCAGATGAAAGCTTTTTTATGTCCTTCTAAAACGGACAGCTGTTCAATAGTGCCATGGCCTACATAGATATCTCTCGGTAATGTAAAACGAAACATATTGAATCTCCTCCCACTCTATTACAGTTTCCTGAATTCGGGCAGTCAGCGGTTTTATGTGTATGCTTATTTCATAAATCCGTCATATAAAGTGTCTGCCACAAGAATAGTATACAACATAATTCGTGATTCTTATATATACTTTCTAAAAAAGTATAAACTCCGCTTTATAAATGAGTTTTTATCATTTAACAACCCGATTTTGTAAAGAAAATGACAATCTTATTGATCAAATGCGAAAATAGTGCGATATTTGTGTCCTAAATGCAAAAAGGAGCTGCCCATGCAATTGCATGAACAACTCTTTTTCTTTTATTTTTCGATTGGAAAATCCTTCAGCACATCAGCAAGCGTGATCGACTTCATTTCGCGCGCCATAGCTTCCTGGACACGCATCAGTTTCGAGTCGAGCGCCTGATGGATCCCCCGTCCCACCGGACAGTTGGGATTCGGGTTTTCGTGGAAATGGAAGATACCTTCCTTTTTCACTGTTTCCACCGTCCTGTAAATCTGAAGAAAATCAATGTCTTCCGGCTTCATTGCCAGAAAAGCTCCGCCGCTGCCGCGGTTGACTGTGACCATCCCGCGCTGTTTGAGCTGCGAAAGCAGCCTTCTCACCACGACCGGATTCGCATTAATGCTTCCTGCCATGATGTCACTGGTCACTTTCTCCTTATCCTGAAACAGTGCGATATAGCACAGCATATGGACAGCAATGGTGAAGCGGCTGGATATCTGCATGTTCAGTTACCTCCTCCATGTCCTGCTAGTGTACACTGTCCCGTGGATGATATCAATCCCCTGATCAGTCGATGATGGCAAAGCCTCTGGTCCATAAAAGTTTTCCGGCAGAAGCCAGGGAAATCTGCAGGAAACCCATAGCTTCCATTTCTCTTGCGCGGCGAAGCTTGCCGGCATCCATCAGTTTCAGACGGCAGCCAGTCAAAGCCTCTGCGACCTTATCCTTTGCATTCAGGAAATCGGAAGCCATGAGAACGACAGTCTGTTCATGGAAGCCTACCTTGCCGGTAGCCAGTGTATTAGCGAAATTCGTGTTGAATGCTTTGACGACAAATGCGCCCGGTGCTTTTTCCTGGATCAGTTCAGCAGCGGAAGTGCCGTCCGGAACGAGCATATGATCCATTGTTTCAAAATCAACCGGATTGGTGATGTCGATGAGTACCTTATCCTTCATCTTCGGACCCCATTTTCTGAGAATCCCGTCCACTGCCGTGTATGGAACAGCCAGAACGATGATATCGCCCAGTTCACCGATAAACTCGCGGCCTGCATACTCTACTTCATTGCCGCATGCATCGAAATTGTCTCCGATTGCCTTGCCCATGTTGCCTTTGCCAAAAATTGTGATTTTCATGATGTTCTCCTTTTCTTGATCAATGAATACATAAGAAATGATTCTAAAGACTGGAAACCAGCCGGAAATAGAAAAGGTGCCAGAGAGACGAAGCAGGAGCCTTCCCCTTCTGATGCTGTAACATCTCTTGTTACATTTATCATAGCACCGCCCTATTTCCGAGTCAACGATCCTGCCTTAGAATATTTTTATATCTGTCGAAATGCATTTTTATTTTTAGATACTGATTTTAAAAAATAAAGATGGCCTTGTTCAGCCATCCTTATTTCCTTATTTTACTGTCTTACTTTCCAAGTACGCTGATCCTCTGATGGATGTGGCTGCCGCTGACAGCTTCATCGACCATGGCGAGCGTATAGTCTGCATAGGAGATCTTGCTTTCGCCCTTTTCGTTGGTGGTGAATTCTTCGCCGGCAAGGATGTATTTCCCCGTTCTTTCTCCGTCAGCGATGAATTCAGCAGCCGGGCTGACATATGTCCATCTGACATCGTCACGTTTTCTCAAAGCATTGAGAGAATTCTTCATGCCGACTGCAGTTGGAAGATACGCTTCTGAGAAATCCGGGAGATCGGAAATCATGGTCTTGTGATCTTTATCGACATAGAGACTGCCTGCCCCGCCGACGACCAGAAGTCTTGTCTTGCTGCCGGAAAGGATATCAGAAAGATGGCCGAGCGTCGCGCTGTGCTGATCCATCTTATTCGGATCCCAGATGCCGAAAGCATCGATGACGACATCAAAACCTGCCAGATCTTCTTTTGTGAGATCCATGATATCCTTCTTCAAAGTATGCAGAGCTTCTGTCTTGTTCTCTCCGCGTACGACTGCGGTAACGTCAAGTCCGCGTGCGACAGCTTCCTTCACAATAAGACGACCGCTTTTACCATTTGCTGCAACAACTGCTAATTTCATTTTGAGTTTCTCCTTGAATGTTTGAAATATTTGATGTAACTATCTTTGTTACATTAAATATACCACCATTTAGCTGTAACGTCAATAGTTACATCAAAAATATTTTGAAAATTTTCAAAATAGAGGGAGGAAGATTTGAAACAGCTTCTCTTTGCCAGGCTGCTGCGGGCGGCCGGTTCGATTTGGGAATCCCGGCATAAAAAAAAGAACGTGAAAATGACGGATCATTTTCACGGTTCTTTCTTTGCGGATTATTCCATGTCTTCCGGAAGTTCTGCGTTGGTGTACACTTCCTGTACATCATCGAGTTCTTCCAGTTCGCCGGTGAGGCGGGCCATTGTCTGGGCTGCATCGCCTTCCAGCTTGACGTAGTTGTCCGGAACCATAGCGACTTCGGATGCTTCTGCCGCAATGCCTTCTTTTTCAAGAGCATCGGATACGGTCAGGAAGTCTTCCGGAGCGGTTGTGATTTCGTAAGAGTCTTCATTGACTGCTACGTCTTCAGCGCCTGCATCGAGTGCTACCATCATGACGGTGTCTTCATCAGCAGCTTCTTTGCTGACGAAGATGGTGCCTTTCTTCTTGAACATCCAGGATACGCAGCCCGGGGTTCCTACGGAACCGCCATGATGGGTGAATGCGTGACGGATATCAGCTGCAGCGCGATTGCGGTTATCGGTGTTGCATTCGACGATGACAGCAGCGCCTCCGGGTCCGTAACCTTCATAGGTTACTTCATCGAAGCCTGCGCCGCTGGCAGCGCCAACGCCCTTATCGATAGCGCGCTGAATGTTTTCCTTCGGTACATTGTTCTGCTTAGCTTTTGTCAAAGCCAGTTTCAGACGCATGTTGCCGACTGGATCACCGCCGCCCATGCGGGCTGCGATTGTAATTTCCTTGGAAATTTTAGTGGTGATTCTTGCGCGGATGGCGTCTGTTTTGCCTTTCTTGCGCTTAATGTTTTCCCACTTAGAATGTCCGGACATAAAATTATTCCTCCTTTTTATTCCACCAGGGTTCGCCCAGAAGGCGGTCGAGGATGATGGCTACGGCGCTGCGTACGCACAGATGATTGTACGTGCCTGCCCCGTAAATTGGTTCCACAATGTAATCGAACTGCTTCATCATTTCCTTGGTCATGCCGAAGCCTGTCCCGAAAAGGATGAAAATCGGTGTATCTTCTTCGTGGATTTTCCTGCGCATTTCACAGTAGGAGACCGTATTCGGATACACACGGGCATCGGTGGTGACGATGGCAGGCTTTTTGCCTGTCTCGCTTTCGATGCGGGAAATCGCTTCTTCGAGGGTGGGAACCAGTTCCGTCTCTTCGAAAGCTTCTTTCCTGTTCACATTGTATTTCACACCGCCGCCGGTCTTCCAGTGGTTCATGATGCGGTTTGCCATTTCACGCTGTGCTTCCACCGGATGCACGATGAAATAGCGTTTCACGTCATACGTCTTGGCCGTTCTGGCAATATCATGAAGGTCATAGTTGGTAAGAGCCGTAGTGACTACTTCCATATGTTTGTTATAAATCGGATAGTGTATCAGTCCTATATATACAGGTGCCATCACTGATCCTCCTTCTCGCGTTTGATCTCCGCCAGCAGCTTCTTATCTTCCGCGGTCATCTTGAGCCCGCTTAAAAGATCCGGACGGCATTCGAGGGTGCGGCGAAGCGCCTCTTTCCTCCTCCATCGCGCAATATTTGCGTGATGCCCGGAAAGGAGCACTTCAGGGACCTTCCAGCCGTTGTAGTCAGCCGGTTTCGTATACTGCGGATATTCCAGAATCGGTTCATAGAACGAATCGGTTGCTGCGCTTCCCGCATCTCCAAGGACTCCCGGTATCATGCGGGCCACTGCGTCGCTGATGACCATGGCACCCAGCTCTCCGCCGGTCAGAACGTAATCTCCGATCGAAATCAGTTCGTCTGCCAGATACTCCTCGACCCTGTGATCCACGCCTTCATAGTGCCCGCAGATGAGCACCAGATGGTCATAATCACGGTATAGTTCCTTGGCTTTTTCCTGATTGAAAGTCTTTCCCGCAGGTGACAGGAAAATCACCCGGTCGCGGGGGCCTTTCTCAGGAAGCACATGATGCACTGCGTCAAAAATGGGCTGGCACATCATGAGCATGCCCGCCCCGCCTCCGTAGATCGTATCGTCCACCTGACGGTGGCGGTACATGGTATAGTCACGGGGATTCGTGACCGCCATCTCCATACGTCCCGCATCCAGCGCTCTCTTGATGATACTTTGGTCGAAGAACGCCTGAACGAACTCGGGAAATAAGGATAATATATCTATTTTCATTCTCGCCCTCTATTTCGGGAAGACAGCGTCTTCCCCAGAGAGGGGGAGTCCGCTTATTCCCATTCCGGCATAGCCACTGTCATGCGTCCTTCGTCGAGGTCGACTTTAAGGATGCATGAAGGGATGGCCGGAAGATAGATTTCCTTGCCGTCCGGTGTTTCAACGCCATAGACGTTGTTAGCTCCGGTCTCGAGGATTTCCTTGAGCTTTCCGACGTGAGAGCCCGCTTCATCCACTACTTCAAGCCCTACGAGCTGGAAATAGTAGTACGTGCCCTCCGGTCTTTCCGGCAGTTCAGAAAACGGCACTTCGACGATCTTGTCGATCAGCGTTTCGGCCATATTCCTGTCGTCCACACCTTCCACATGAAGAATGTATACATTCTTATGCGGACGTCCCGAAAGCAGCTTATAAAACTTCCCGCCGATTTTGAGACGCTTGAGCGTCTTGAAGATTTCCGGCCGGTCCGTATCGGGAAGAATACGCAAATCACCCCGCACACCATGCGGGGCTACGATTCGGCCGACAACTATCAGTTCATCGGGTTTCATATCAGTTGCGGAATTCAACGATCTTTCCGTCTTCAACCAGGATTTCACCGCCGAGCAGTTCATTCATGTCGTCACCGATATGAATGGTAACCAGACGGTTCATCGGAGCACGGTTGAGTTCTGCGCCGATGGTGAGTCTTTCGAGATGATCCTTATCAGCAAGGAATTTATCCTTCATCTGCTGCATCTGGACCTTCTGAGCCTCGTACTGAGCACGAAGGGGTGCTACGGCCTGTACGTTAATCTTTGCCTGTTCTGCCAGTTTTCCATTAGCTTCGAAATCCAGCTGGGACATATCATGGTCTACACGCTTGAGATTCTGTTCGATCTCAGCGAGGAGCGTTGCCTTCAGCTGTTCAGTCAGCTTTGACTTAACGGCTACAGGGACAAGAATCTGCATTTCATCCATTGCGACACCTCTTAGATAATATCGACAGCCACTCTGCGGTTTTCACGCAAAGCACCTGCCTTGACAACGGTACGGATCGCATTGGCAATGCGTCCTTTTCTGCCGATGACCTTGCCCATGTCTTCCGGGGCAACATGGACCTGATAAATTTCCAGGCTGCCCTTTTCGACTACGGTGACAGAGACGGCGTCAGGGTTCTTTACAAGAGCCTTGACGAGTGTTTCCACTAATTCTTTCATGGTGCGTCCCCCTTATTTCTTTGCTTCAGCAAACTTAGCGAGGATGCCGTTCTTTCTCAGAATGGAACGAACAGTGTCGGTCGGCTGAGCGCCTTTACCAAGCCAGGACAGAGTCTTTTCTTCATCAATCTTTACCGGAGCGTCGAGTTTAGCCGGATCGTACCAGCCGATGGTATCGGTCGGAGCGCCGTTTCTAGCTTCCTTGGAGTCGATGACGATGATGCGGTAGAAAGGATTCTTCTTAGCGCCCATACGGGTCAAACGAATTTTTAACATAATTTCACCTCCTTGAAATGATCTCGATTATTTATGGAACATCCCGGGGAGACCACCGAGGCCGCCCATCTTGGATGGATTTATCTTCTTATTCTTCATTTTCTTCATGGTTTTCTGCATTTCCTGGAATTGCTTCATCATACGGTTGACGTCCTGGATCTTCACGCCAGCGCCGTCAGCGATACGCTTTCTGCGGCTGCCGTTCAGAATCTTGACATTCGCTCTTTCCTCCGGTGTCATGGAAAGGATGATAGCTTCGATGTGCTTGACTTCCTTGCCGTCAAGATCGACATCCTTCAGCTGATCCTTGAACTTGCCCATCCCCGGGATCATGCCCAGAATGCTCTGGAAAGAGCCGAGCTTTCTGATCTGCTTGAGCTGCTTCAGGAAATCATCGAGAGTGAACTCACCCTTCCTGATCTTTCCTGCTGCATCCTTCAGCGAATCCTGATCCATATTTCTCTGTGCGGTTTCGATCAAAGTCTCGAGATCGCCCAGATCGAGGATACGTCCTGCCATACGGTCCGGATGGAAATCTTCCAGCCCGCCGTCGAGCTTTTCGGATACGCCGATCATCTTGATCGGTTTGCCCGTTACGCTCTTGATGGAAAGAGCAGCGCCGCCTCTGGCATCGCCATCCATCTTCGTCAGGATGGTCCCGTCAATGCCCAGGCTCTCATCGAAAGCCTTTGCCGTATTGACAGCGTCCTGACCAGTCATGGAGTCGAGCACCAGAAGGATCTCCTGCGGATGAACCTCAGCCTTGATATTTCTCAGCTCGGCCATCAGCTTTTCATCGATCGTTAAGCGCCCTGCGGTATCGAGAATGACGATATCGCGGTTGTATGACTTAGCCGTGTCGACAGCGTACCTTGCGATGTGGACAGGATCCACATTCGGAGGCATGCGGTAAACCGGCACATCCGTCTGTTCACCAAGGACTTCGAGCTGTTTGATAGCTGCCGGACGATATACGTCGCAGGCTGCCAGCATCGGACGATGTCCCTTCTTCTTGAACATCAGCGCAAGCTTGCCGGCGGTCGTCGTCTTGCCGGCGCCCTGCAGCCCGACAAGCATGATCACCGTCATGCCCGTAGAGGAGAGCGTGATCTTGCTCTGCGTCCCGCCCAGAAGTTCTGTCAGCTCATCCCTGACGATTTTGATAACCGTCTGGTCTGGCTTCAGGCTGCCGAAGACCTCCTCGCCCATCGCTTTTTCACGCACATGAGCAATGAAATCCTTCGCTACCTTGAAATTGACGTCCGCTTCCAGAAGAGCCCTTCTGACTTCGCGGAGCGCCGCGTCGATATCACTCTCGGAAAGTTTGCCCTTCCCGCGGAGATCCTTAAAAGCCGACTGCAGCTTATCCCCTAAACCTTCAAATGGCATCTGGTCACCTTCATTCCGTCAAAATCCGCAGCAGCGGTTCCGCTTCGCTCTTCTTCGCTTCAGGGATCATACCCTCCAGCGATTCGGCCGCTTTCTGCCTCCGGATCCTTGCCTCCGCCAGATGAAGGGCGGACTCATACGTCCGGAGCTGCTCCTCGCCATGGCGCATGGCATCATGCACCGCCTGGCGGGAAATATGAAAATATTCCGCAATCTCAGCCAACGTGAGATTCTCATTGTAATACAAGTCCAGGCATTCACGCTGCCTTGGCGTCAGGAGCTCGCCGTAACAATCAAGGAGCTCGCCGTTCTGAACTACATTTTCTAAAGACATAGCATCACCATAACGTTCATCATTATACAGGGAGGAGAGTGCCATGTCAAGCAAAATAACTTTACATCTTCATCTTTTTTGAAATTTCTTTTTAAGGCCGCAAAAGCCACGAAAATGGAGCGGGAAATCTTCTGAAACTCACCGGAAAATTTCCCTGTCGTTTTACATATTGGTTTTATATATTATTACATTATATTACTATATATAAGTATTTCTTCTATCTCTTCTTATAGATACTTTCATTGACTTAGTACACGTCTACCGTTGTTATAATAAGTACAGATTTTGTTTACATCGAGGCTCATGCCTGCTGTTTTGAAAGGAGATTCTATGAAAAAATCATTGATGGCGCTCACGCTCTGCGCGCTGATGTCCGGCTCGACCATTTTTGCTGCTGACCAGACACCCAGAGACAACTTTTACTGGCTCGGCCAGATCAATAAAGCTTCTGATATCATCAATACCGATGAAGGGCTCCTGACCCCTGCTGAAGGCAAGAACATTGCCCATGGCATCCAGAAGGTCCTTGATGAAGGAAACAAGCCGGGCGGCCCGCGTCCGACGAATGTCGTCGCTTTCGAACCATACCTCATCCAGGCAGCAGGCCCGGAAGTCACGAAGATCCATGCCGGCCGTTCTTCCCAGGATATGCTGACGACCGTCGGCATCATGGAACAGAGAGAACATCTCATGGCCATGGCCAAAGAGCTCGACAACGTGCAGCGTTCCCTGATCAAGCTGGCTGAAGAAAACAAGGACACCATCATTCCGAACTATACGAACGGCGTCGCTGCCCAGCCAAACAGCCTGGCTCACCACCTCATCGCTTATGCCAATGCATACAACCGCGACATGCAGCGTGTCAGAGAATATTATGCCCGCCTCAATCGCTCCCCGATGGGCTCCATGGTCCTGAACGGCACCGGCTGGCCGCTTGACCGCGACCGCATGGCCGATTACCTCGGCTTTGACTCCATCGCCTACAATACGTACGATGCAGGACAGATCTTCCCGCAGGAAGCGCCGATTGAAACAGGCGGTATCACGAATGCCATCGCCATCCACACGACAAGCTTCATTGAAGAAATCATGCAGCAGTACGCACAGCCGCGTCCGTGGATTCTTCTTAAAGAAGGCGGCGGAAATACATATGTCTCCTCCGCTATGCCGCAGAAGAGAAATCCCGGCATCCTGAACTCCTGCCGCACTGACGCTTCCACGCTCCTTGGCATGTCTGTCGAAGCAGCATTCCGCTCCCACAACATTCCTGCCGGCATGGCTGACGGACGTCTGAGTGGAAGAATGGACATCGTACCGCAGGCAACGAAAGTCCTCTCCGAATTCGACCGCATCCTGAACAACCTTGTCATCCATCCGGACCGTTCGCTCGAAGAACTGAATCTTGACTGGACCTGCTCGCAGGAAATTGCCGACCAGCTCATGAAGAAATACGGCATCCCCTTCCGCGTAGGCCACCACTTCGCTTCTGATGTCGTTACCTATGCAAGAGCCAACAACATCACTCTGGCTGACTTCTCCTATGAAGATGCCAAGACCATCTATGCTAAATCCGTAGCCGATGTTGCCAAGGAAGACCCATCCATCCCGAAGGCCTTCCCGATGACAGCAGAAGAATGGAAGAATGCAAAGGATCCCGTTGCAATCGTTCACAACCGCGCCGTCAAAGGCGGGCCGCAGCCATCTGAACTCAATAAGATGATCGAGATGGCAAAGAAGGACCTTGCCAACAATGAAGCATGGGTTGCATCCACAGAAAACCAGCTGAGCCAGTCCGAGAAGAAACTGAATAATGATTTCGATCAGATGCTGAAATAATTCCGCTGATCCGTATGTGACAATATAAAAAGGCTGTGACGAAATGTGCAATCATTTCGTCACAGCCTTTTTTGTTTAGTTATTCATCAAGCTCCTTCGACGAGGCTGCAGGTGGACCATCCGCATTCGTTGCAGGTGGTGCAGTGGCCTTCGACGTGGATCTGGTGGGATCCGCAGTGCGGGCAGGTCGGTTCCTGTTTCTTAGGTTCGAAATTAACCTTTTCTACCTTGCCGTCAGCTTTCTTTTCATCAGCCTTGGCGTTTTCATCGACGCCCAGGATGTTGCCGCGGCGGCAGCCGTCGCGGAATGCTGTGATGCCCTTGCATCCGCTTTCCCATGCATCCATGTAAATCTGGAAGATATCTTCCGGAGTTGCATCGTGCTTCAGGTTGACGGTACTGGAAATGGAGTTGTCTACATACTTCTGCATGACTGCCTGGAGCTTCACGCGGTCATCGAAAGGCACTTCATGGCTTTCTACGATCCACGGGAAACGTTCGATGATTTCTTCATCGGTCAGGTTGAGCGGAAGGTTGTGGTATTCAAGGAGGTCCTTGACGCTGTGCGCATAGACGCGGAAGCTGCCGTGTACATCTTCCATCTTATGCGTGGTTCTTTCGTAGGAAATCTTGTAGAGCGGTTCGCATCCACCAGAATAGCTGCCCATCAGGAGGGAGATGGTGCCGGTAGGAGCAATGGCAAGCAGTGTGCCGTTTCTGAGGCCATGCTGATGAATGTCTTCATACAGCTCCGGATCCAGTTCCTTCACAAGATCCATGACTGGGGACTGCTTGGTAGCTTCCCAGCGGTACTTGCCGAAGGTGCCGAGCTTCTTGGCTCTGTCGCAGGAAGAGCGGAGAGCTGTCAGGAGCATCATCTTCATGACTTCGCCCATGAATGCATTTGCCTTTTCGCTGCCATATTTCAGTTTCATGGCAACGAGAGCATCTGCTACGCCGAAGAGGCCAAGTCCCAGGGATCTCCAGTCGTCGATGCAGGTTCTGTTTTCATCGAGCGGTTGAATGTCATAGCCATAGGAAACGATTTCATCGAGAGCTGCGATGCCGTCATAAACAGTCTGACGGAATTTTTCTTCATTCAGCTTCGGTTCATCGCTGAACTTGTCATCGATCATGCTGTAGAGATTGATGCTTGCCAGGTTGCATGCGTTGTAAGCATTGCCGCCGAATTCGCCGCATGGGTTGGTGATTTCAATCTTGTATTCCGGATAGCCGGCCAGCAGATGGTAATCATTCAGGCGGTCAGAGAAAAGCGCGCCCGGATCACCCCAGTCCCACTGGGTTTCGCAGAATTCCATGAAGAAATCTCTTGCGCGGATGACGCGTTCGATATTTTCGCCGGTGGATTCTACATGGTAGCGGAGAGTGTAGTCTGTATCATTCTTGACAGCTTCCATGAATTCATCCGTGAAGAGGATGGAAATGTTCATAGAAGACAGCTTTTCTTCATTCTGTTTGATATGCAGGAATTCATAGATGTCCGGATGATCGCAGTTCAGTCCGACCATCATAGCGCCTCTTCTGCCGTTCTGGCTGATGACTTCGCCAGTCACGTTGAAAATCTTCATGAAGGAAACAGCGCCTGTAGAAGTTCTTGCAACGTTTCTTACTTCACTGCCCTTTGGACGAAGGCCGGAAATGTTGATGCCGATGCCGCCGCCGTAAGAGAAAATGCGGGCGATCTCGTAGTTGGACTTGAAGATCGATTCCAGATCATCCTTCGGAGAAGGAAGGATATAGCAGTTGGAAAGGGAAACTTTGAACTTGCCCTTGGAGCCTGCAGCATAGAGAGCGCGGCCTGCCGGACAGAAGGAAGCTTCTTCCAGATATCCTCTCACTCTTGGACGCAGGTCATCATCAAAAATAGAACTGACGCGGTCCATGAACTGTTCAGGGTTTGTTTCACCCTTGTGATAATACTTCTCTCTCAAGATGCCTTGGCTGATTTCATTGTCGTACCAGTGATTCATAACGATCCCCCACTTTAATGGATATTTTTTATAAGATAATTTCAGATGTTTCTGACCAGACGCCCGGGTGTCTGGGATATGTATTTCTTAGTGCATGACTATAGTACCAAATACTTTATATGGTGTCAAATTCATTAATTGCATCCTATATATGGTAGTTATGCATAAGAACTATCAAGTTCCCGATAGAATCGGGCGTGGCGGAAATGCATGCCCCGGAAGGCCTGTTATATCGAAGAAAATGAAACATGAGACCTCATTTCTTCCCTTTTTATAGGCATTTCCAGAAGCGCATTTTTATGAAAATTTTCCTAAATATTTTTTAAATGAGAAGGACAAACGGCAAAAGACAGCTGACAAGGCAGCAATGACAATAAAAAAACAGATGTGAAATACCATTTGCAGTATCTCACATCTGTCTCTTTATACTATATGAAAAGATTATTCTTCGTCTTCATCGACGTCGTCATCGCTGGAAATGACATCGATCGATGCGATGCGGTCGCCGTCTTCCAGTCTCTGGAGGATGACGCCCTGGCCGGCTCTTGCCTTCTTGCTGGAGATCTGGCTGGCCTTTGTCTTGATGGTGATGCCCTGTTCGGATACACCGACGAGTTCATCATTGTCATCAGCGGCTACGAGAGCGACGACTTCGTACCCCTTCTTGAAGTTGCGGACACCGCGTCCGTTTCTTCCCTGGAGATGGTATGCGGAGGACTTGTTTCTCTTCGCATTGCCGTCAGCGGAAATCGTGAAGATATCCTTATCCGTAGCAAGAACTGCGCCTACGACTTCGTCGAGCTCGCCGTCGTCATCAGAGAGGCGGATTGCATGGACACCTGCGGTAGCGCGGCCCATCGTGCGGACTTCATCGTCTCCGATGGAGAAGCGGATAGCCATGCCCTGACGGGTGCCGATAATGATTTCCTCATCACCCTTGACAGCAAGGACAGTGACGAGACGGTCGCCATCATTCAGACGGACAGCGATCAGGCCGTTCTTGTTGATGTTCTTGTATTCGGAAATTTCCGTCTTCTTGATATAGCCCTTCTTCGTGACCATGAGCAGGTACTTCATATCCTTATCGCCTGCATCGATATCGAGGAGCTCGGTCACCCTTTCATCCGGAGCAAGACCCGGGATGAAGTTGATGAGAGCGCTGCCTCTTGCCGTTCTGCCCGACTTCGGGAATTCGACGGCTGTCTTCATGTAGACTTTGCCCTTGTTCGTGAAGAGGAGGATCCTGTTATGAGTGGAGGTGCTGAGGAGCTTCCAGACATAGTCCTCATCCTTCATCTTCATGCCGGATACGCCGCGGCCGCCCTTTCTCTGGACGCGGATATCAGCGGAATCCATGCGTTTGATATAGTTCTGCTTTGTCAGCGTAATCGTCATCGGTTCATCCGGGATGAGATCGGTCATCGTGAAATCGTTCGAAGCTTCAGCGATTTCCGTACGGCGTTCATCGCCGAAGTTCTTCTTCTCATCGAGGAGTTCATCCTTGACTACGCCCATCAGCTTGTCACGGCTGGAGAGGAGATCGGTCAGGTAATCAATCGTTTCCAACACATCCTTATAATCCTGTTCCAGCTTGTCGCGTTCCAGACCGGTCAGTCTTCTGAGACGCATATCGAGGATCGCGGTAGCCTGTTTTTCAGAAAGGCCGAATTTTTCCATCAGGGAAGCTCTTGCGATGTCGTCCGTGCGGGACTCTCTGATCGTACGGATGACTTCATCGATATGATCAAGAGCGATCAGCAAGCCTTCCAAAATGTGGGCTTTGGCCTTTGCCTTGTCCAGTTCATACTGCGTTCTTCTGGTGACGACTTCTTCCTGATGCTTCAGGTAGTAGTACAGGATCTGGCGCAGATTCAGGATACGCGGATGTCCGTCAACGAGCGCCAGCATGATAGCACCGAAGTTGATCTGCATCTGTGTATGCTTGAAGAGATTGTTCAGCATGATTTCCGGGTTCACGTCAGCGCGGAGCTCGATAGCAATACGCATGCCCGTTCTGTCGGATTCATCGCGCAGAGCCGTGATGCCGTCCAGGACCTTCTGTCTGGACAGGTCGGCGATTGTCTCAATGAGGCGCGCCTTGTTGACCTGGTACGGAATTTCCGTTACGACGATACGGTTCTTGCCATGCGGCATTTCTTCGATATCCGTTCTGGCACGGACAGTGATGCTGCCGCGGCCGGTGCGGTACGTGTCTTCGATGCCCTTGTGGCCCTGGATGATAGCAGCCGTCGGGAAATCCGGGCCCTTGATGTACTTCATCAGCTCATCGACCGTGATTTCCGGATTGTCGATCATAGCACAGAGGCCGTCGATGACTTCATTCAAGTTGTGCGGCGGAATGTTCGTTGCCATGCCGACAGCGATGCCGTAAGAACCATTGACGAGAAGGTTCGGAATTCTGGACGGAAGAACGACTGGTTCCTGCAGGGATCCATCGTAGTTCGGTACGAAATCGACCGTATTCTTATCAATGTCGCGGAGCATTTCCACCGTGATCTTTGCCATACGCATTTCGGTATAACGCATAGCAGCCGCGGAGTCGCCGTCGACAGAACCGAAGTTGCCGTGGCCGTCGATCAGCGGATATCTGGTAGAGAAATCCTGCGCCATGCGGACAGCGGATTCATACACTGCTATGTCGCCGTGCGGGTGATACTTACCGAGGACATCGCCGACGATACGGGCGGACTTCTTGTAAGCCTTGCCCGGCAGCATGCCCGATTCATTCATCGCATACAGGATGCGGCGGTGAACCGGTTTCAAGCCATCCCTGACATCAGGCAGTGCGCGCGTCACGATGACGGACATCGCATAGTCGATGTAGGAATTTTTCATCTGCGCCTCAAGGGGCGTCGAGATGATTTTACCTTCTTTCCAATCCTCCATAAAAACTCCTTTGCCTTGCTCCGGCATCTGAAAAAGATGCCATGAAAAGAACGCGGAAAGTCCGCGCCCTCAAAAAAATTAAACGATTTACGTTTATATTATACCATAAAATGCGTTATAAAGCCATTTAAACGCGTTTTTACACAGTTGACAATAAGAATCATACAACTAATCAAATTCGGTTTCATTTTTGCTTAAAAAGGCCTCTATTTTGAAAACACAAAAGAAACCTATATCATATCGTCCTTTTTCATTCCACAATCTGTCCAATTAGTGTATAATAATTTTGTCATTCAAAGTCGTGAATCAAAGGATGTGCATAAGTAATGAAAAAATACATTGCAGCCGCTCTGATACTGATCGTGCTCATTGCAGCCGGCGGCGCTTTTGCGTTTTTTTATTTCTTCAACGGAGGCTCCTGGCAGGGTACCTGGTGGGGCGTGCAGGACGCCGGCGTCAACTGGACCGGCGACAACATGCAAAACCTGGAAACCGTTACATTTACCAGGAATGACGACGGCACCATCACTGTAGACCACAAAGTACAGGTTGGCAGCCGTGAAATCGAAGGCAGTCTTTCCGGCGAAGGGAAAGTCGATGGCGGACGCCTGCAGGTCACTCTCAAGAATGGCAAGACCGAGAGCTTTTCCTACAACGCAGTCGACAAGACCATTGCGACTCCCCTCACCAATGCAGATGATACACCCGTCACACTGAAAGAACTGACCGGCGATAACAATGACGAGATGGAACGCATCCGGAGCCAGATCGTACAGATCTCTCAGAAACCGGAAAACAAAATCGACAAAACACTGGCTTCCTCAAGAAGCTAAAAAAGAAGCTGTGAGAAATGGAAATCATTTTTCACAGCTCTTTTTCGTTGTGCGGAAGGAATGAACCCCTTTCGGTGCATACGCGCCACTTTCCCCTGACGGGGACAGCCTATGCGTTATACCGGCTTTCTTTTACCATCACACTTCTCCATCTGCCCCCTCCCGTCTTGCTTACGGGTGCCGGCTCAGCATATAATTGAAATAAAGATTCTCCCAATCAGGAAAACATTTTAAGAAGGGATTTCTTATGAAGGATATGCAGGAGAAGATCAGATTTTTCGGCCGGATCGTATCTGTTCAGCCGCGTGCCAATGTCTGGCGCTACCGTCTGGATAACCGTTCACATGGCATGAAGGGCTATAACCTGTTCCTGAAAGGAGTGGCAGACAGCGAAGACAAGGATTTTTCTATTGCCATTTCAGAGAAGCAGCAGGAAAAGCTTCGCTTTCACTTCGGTGATGAAATATCTGGAACTGCCTGGACGAAGCTGTATCCAAAGCTCGACTATGCCGATTATTACCGGGCCGGGGCTTTGAAAAAGATAAAGCCGGCTGATTTTGTCGATGAAGAAAAGACTTCTCCATGGGAGGGTGAAGTTCCATCCTTAGATGTTTACAACTGGCGCGGATGCCGCATGCTGGACGGCCGGAGATGGAGAGGCAAATGCTTCACCTGCAAATGGGCCTGCATGGCAAATGTTATCATTGAATACGACTGGGGCGTTTCCCAGAGATTAAGGTTCGAGAGCTACTGCTATGGCCCGAAAAGCTGCAAGCGGTATGCCATGGGGCGCCCCAGACCTGTCCCCTATAAAGATGCGGGAATTTATTATGATGACGGTGAACTGGACATCATCTGTACAGAAAATCGTGGTGATGATGATTAAGAGAGAGGGATATATATGTTGTTTAGAGGTGACCCATCTGAAAAAGACTGGCAGCTGTTCCGAAAAAAAATAAGGGCTGGCAGGACGCATATATGGGAAAATTAGTTCAGGAATACATGGAAATTCTGCAAAAGGATGTATCGGCATCGGGAAGATTCTGGACTTTGGAAGAAAGAATCAAAAAAGACAGGAAGAATCCCGGACTAATCGTTGAAATGAGCAGACGTCGCCTGCTTTCTAATCTGGCGAACCTTGCAGCTTACGGCGTCATTCACAAATCTGATTTGGAAGAATTCAGTGATAAAATGAAAAAAGATATTGAAGAAATCATGGACTATAATGGAATTGATTACAAATAAATTCCAATGTATTGATAAAAAGAGCCCCGTGCAAATGCACGAGGCTTTTTCTATTCACGCTCTATTCACTTAAAAGTTATGGCTGATGGTCGCAAAGAAGGTACCGCCTTCCTGCTTGCCGGTCCAGCCGGTGGCCTTGAGGTCGACGCCCCATGGGTGGGAATTGTCGATCTTGCTCTTCCAGCCGAGTTCGAGGAAGCCGCTGGAGCCTTTGACGGTCGGGCTTGGGGTATTCCAGCCTGCGTAGGTGGTCTGGCTTTGCTGCCCGCTTCGTAGTCCCAGCCGATGCCGGCGTAGAGGGATCTTATCTGGTCGAAGTCTCTGGTCCATCTCATGCCGAGTCTGGTGACATAGGAATTGATGGAGTCGAAATCGTACTTCGAGTCGCCGTAGCCGCTGTGGACGACGGCGCTGTCGCTTCCGAGGTAGGTTTAGAAGAATTTACCGTAAATGTCATAGCTGTCACGGTTTCTGGTGTAGATCTTGCCAAGGCCTGCCTGGGCAGCGATGTATGGTGCGCCGCTGTCGTAGCGGGACATGGATTTGGCGATCATACCGTGGAAGTCGCCCTTGAGGTAGCCGGCTCTGACGGCGCCTTCATAGTAGAGGCCGCTGTCGAGATCGCGCCGTAAGAGGATACCGCCGCCGGTATAGTGCTGGCGGCCGTCGCCTCTGGCTCCGGTGTCAAGGTAGCTTGCATAATGGCTCTTGCCGTATTCGAAGAATGGCATGATGGTGTCGATATGGCCTTCGTGCTGGCTTCTTCTTACGAAGCCGACGTTGGCGGCCATGCCGTTGCTGTCGATGTAGGAGCCGGTGTTATAGTGGAGATCGTATCCGCCGACGATAGCATACGGTACGAACTTCGCTTCGATATCATGGTTTTCAATCCATGCGCCTTCTGCAGCATGGAGGGCGCTGCCGGCGATGATGTCGCCTGCGTTCTTGATCGTATTGGCTGCATTTTCCCTGTCTTCCGGAAGGATCTTCGTATCCGTATCAGAAGTTCCTTTTTCGTCCTTCGGAATGGTGATGACGATCGTATTCGCATCTTTCTTTTCGACGATGGCTTTATAGTTGATGAAGCCTGCCGAGGTGACGGTATCGAGGCCGTCGATCGTGCCGTAGCTCGTGTCATCGGTCGTGATGCCGTTCGCATTGTAGAGGAGGTTGATGTACTCGCCCGGGTTCAGCTTCGTATTTCTCTGGACACCGCCAAAGACCGTGGCGCCGGAGACATCCATCGTACCGTCGGTCGTCGTGCTGTTTTGTACAGCCGCCAGGGTTGTATCTGCGTCAACCGCTGCATTTCCAGTGACCGTCAGCATGGTTTCCCCAGCCGTCGTTCCTTCAGGGACGTAGAAATTGAGGTTTTGGAAATAAGCAAAGTCTGCGACCGTCTGGCCTTTGGTATACATATTGTACGTGTTGTTCTTGCTTTCGGTCGTACCATAACCGCCATAGAGGCTCATTTCCGGGTTCAGATCTCCCGCCAGAATATTGATCGTATTGTTATCTGCTGCGCCATCGTAGGTTTGCCCACCATAAATGTCTGTGTCAAGCGTGCCGCCGGATACATTGATTGTGTTGCTATTCGCATCGCCTTCGGTAGTAAAACCGCCATAAATACCGATTCCGCCTGTGACTTCGCCGCCGCTGATGGTGACAGTATTGCCATCAGCATCTCCTGTACTGGCCATACCTCCTGTCACGATAGGTACGAAGTCTTCCGGACTAGAAACTGTACCGCCGGAGATGATGACCGTATTTTCCGATGCGCCCGTCACCCCGGCACCGCCAGTGACTGTCCCCGGATTTCCGCCGGTAATGGTGATCGTATTCCCCGTGGCGCTGCCCCCACTCTGCGCTGCCATCGTGATAGCGGACGTACCTCCGCTGAATACAAGAGTATTATTGACCGCATCCCCTGTCTCGGCGTAACCAGCAACCGTTTTAGTCGAAGAGCCGCCTGTCATTGTGAGTGTATTGTCACTAGCTCCTGTCTTGCCATAGCCGCTGGTGACATGACCGATCAGGTCACCGCCGCTGACTGTGAGGATATTGGAAACAGCCTCGCCGCTTGCTGAATAACCGCCAAAGACGGTATCTGAACTTTCCGTAGAGTCAGCAACTCCAACCGTTCCTCCATTGATGGTGACAGTATTTTTAGAAGCAGTACCATCAGCCGTATACCCGCCATAGACCGTCTTTTCTATAGTGCCGCTTTCGATAGTGACGGCGTTGCCTGTGGCATCATTGCTTGTGGTTCCCTCAGCCGTATAACCGCCATAGACTTCGCCCTTGACAGTGACATCTGAAATTTTGACAGTATTTTGAGAAGCATCGCCAGCTGCTGCCTCACCGGTGAGTGGATTATCCATCTGGTGTAATGCATAACCGCCATAGATATTTCCTGAAACATCTGCCGTGCCGCTCAGTTCGACAGTATTTCCTTCAGCTCCCTTGCCGATAGTATAACCTCCGGCAACGATGCCTCCGACACTGCCTAAAGAAATTTTGACAACGTTATTGGTCACATCGCCCAAATAAGACCAACCGCCGGCTACGCTTCCGGCTATAGAAACCGCTTTGCTTATTTCTACACTGTTTTGGTCAGCCGTCCCATAGATGGCCCAGCCTCCACTTACAACAGGCACTACACTTTCTGTATCTCCTGAACTTGTTACAGCCCCGCCAGTCATGACAACTTTATTGTTTACAGCACTTCCTTCTGGTTGATTATTATAGCCTCCGGAAATCATCTGACTGACTGTACCACCGCTCATGGTTACGCTATTATTTTCTACTCCCTTTCCCTGTGCGCCGTATACTACACCAAATGTACCATCTCTAATTTCAACAGTATTATCTGCCGCCGAACCATTATCCGCCTGACTCCCGGACAGCGTATACTGTACTGATCCTCCTGTAACAAGCACAGAGTTCCCAGAATTGTTTGTATAAGATCTGCCCCCGTATAGAAAATTACTGGTTCCTGCGCTTTCCACATGGTTTCCTGAAGCCGTATTGCCATAGGCCCCGTAGACAGCAGCGGCAGTGCTGCTGCTGTCAAAGATCACGGTATTATTATTTGTCGCACCCAGTCTTGACTGGCCGCCGTAAATCTCAGCCTGGCTTACCTGCGTATTTGTAACATTGACTGTATTATTCGATGCATCGCCTGATTCACCTCCACTGACGGTACCACCATAAATCCTTATTCCAGTTGAGTCCGACGACGCATCCGTCACGTTCAGCGTATTCCCGCTGGCTGTCCCTGTATCACTGTTGCCGGTAATTTCCGTTTCCGTAATTGGTCCCGTCACCGTCACAGCAGCCTCTGCTGTCATGGCAGAAAATCCCATCAGGCTGGATACGACCAGCGCCGTCAAAACTTTGTACTCCCTTTTCATAATCAGCCATCCTCCCCCCTGAAATGCAGCCCTTGGCATGCATAAAAAAGATACAAGTGCTTTCCTTCAAGGAATCCATAAGACTTCCCGAGACATCAGATCTCTTCCCCCCGAGCAGCCCTCCCAAGGCGGCTCATGCTCAATCAGCAGGGCTAACAGACACTTTTCTATTCTTAATCATAATTCCATGATTAAAAAATATCTATCTGTCAGAATTATAGAGAACTCTGTCCGATAGATATGAGCTCTTTCTATAATGAACTATTTGAATATAGATAAGCATGGCCGGCATTCGATATCATCGGAAGAAAAGGACCCCGCCCGCCAGGACGCTCCCAAAGAGAACTATAAAACCTTTATATACTGGATATGTTTACCATAAAAAAGTGGTAAGCATCTAAACATCGGGGGAAAATGTCGAAGGGATACGGACACATAAAAAGAGCCGCAGAAATGTGCAGTCATTTCTACAGCTCTTTTTGTTTCCATTCAATATGGTTTTATGCTCTGTGGAGTGTGAAAATGGTCAATTCTCTCGGGCAGCTGAAGCGAAACGGGAACCAGCTGGCGTCGCCTCTTGCGACGTAGCCGTAATGAGTACCGTCGCTGTACATGCCTCTCGTGTACTTGAATGGCGTGATGATCGGCTTGCCGAAGAGGCCGAACTGCGTGCCGTGGGTATGGCCTGTCAGTGTCAGGAATGCGCCGTGCTTGAAGCCCTGATCGATGAAATCGGAATGATGGGCCAGAAAGATGACGGGAGCGCCCCTCGGAATACCTGCGAACGCTTCATCAGCCCATTTCTCTTCCTCGATTTCCTTCTGCGTGCCTCTGGCAAACGGGAAGTCGACGCCTGCGACGTAGAGTCTTTGTCCGTCCTTTTCAATGTACGTGTGGTTATTCACCAGCATCTTGACAGGCGTATTCTTCAGGTCCTCTTCAATGAGCGGCTGATTCCTGTAATACTCATGATTGCCCCAGATGTAGAAAATGCCGTCCGGGAAGTACTTCTCTGCTTTCGTGAAATCCTCAGCGACCTGCGGCATGTACCGTACGTCGTCGATGAGGTCCCCGGTGAAGAAAAGGACGTCCGCTCCTTCATTCTTTGCGCGGAGGAGCTCAGCCGGCATATCCGTATAGCGGAAGTAAGCGCCGATGTGCGTATCCGTTTCCTGTGCGACCTTGTATCCATCAAACGCCGCCGGAAGATCCTTGACGTAGATGTCATGATACTCGACGACTTCGCGGCTGTTCCCCATCACGCAGCCGTAGACGCCGATCACAAGCGCGATGGCGATGAGGCCTTTCCCCAGGTTGGAAATGAAGTACCTGAGCCCCGGGATGAAGGAAAGGATTCCAAGGATAAAGGCAGGAATCGGAATGATGAGACAGGCGACCATGATGCCGTCCAGAAGGTAGGCAAGATAAAGCGACCAGAACCCGTAGCTGTCATAGGCAAGCCCATACCAGTTGAAGTACCAGGCAGGGATCGCGCCTGCGATAGCGCCTCCCAGCGACCATAAATAAAAGCGCCGCTTACGAAATACGAGCGCCAGGATCGAACCGTCAATGAGTCCGATCACCGCGAACATCATGATGATGAATTTTCCAAATGCCATAAGCGGCTCCTTTCTGTGTAATCATAGAATTATGCGCAAAATCCCCGCCTCGGCGGCAGGGACTCTTTGATCAGAAATCGGAAATCAGCTTTTCTGCAAAAGCCGCAAGTCTGGCATGCGGTCCTGCCAGCGGGATTTCCTTGTATTCTTCCGGCGAGAAGTACTTGTACTCCCCTTCCGGCACGGTGATATTTTCTGCCATGTACGCGTTCATGTACCAGATGCGGTGCGTGAAGACATGCTTGTACTTCCAGACAGGTCCTTCCAGTTTTCCATGAAGGAAATGAGAAAGTTCATCTGCCGCTGTATCTGCCTTCTCGGATAGGACCATGGGGAATTCCCACATGGAGGCGAGCATGCCTGTCGCGGGCCTTTTATGGAGAAGAACCTTTCCATCCATGATGCAGATGGCACAGGCCGCATAGAACTCCTTAGGCGGCTGTTTCTTTCCGCGGACAGGAAGCTCCTCTTCCCTTCCCTCTTTCAAAGCACGGCAGTAAGACGAAAGCGGGCACATGCTGCACCTTGGGCGCTTCGGTATGCAGACATTCGCGCCAAGATCCATCAGCGCTTCATTGAAGTCTCCAGCCCTTTCAGGAATCGTTTCCTCGCAGAGCGTGCGGATCTTCTTCCTTCCCGCCGTCTTCAGGACATCATCCTCGATGCCGTAGAGTCTTGCATACACGCGGAGGACATTTCCGTCGACAGCCGGTTCCTTCTTTCCAAAAGCAATGGAAAGAATAGCCCCAGCCGTATAGTCGCCGATTCCTGGAAGCGCACGGACTTCGTCCGCCGTATCCGGCATTTCGGATCCGTACTTTTCTTCCATCTCGCGCGCCGCCTTGTGGAGATTCCTTGCACGGCTGTAGTAGCCAAGCCCCTGCCACTGGTGAAGGACATCCTGCTCATCGGCATCCGCCAGATCCTTGATTGTCGGGAAACGCGCCATCCAGCTTTCGTAGTAAGGCTTCACTGCCTCCGTCCTCGTCTGCTGCAGCATGATTTCCGAGACCCACACATGGTAAGGATTCCTTGGCTTGGATTCCCTCCACGGAAGATCGCGCTTATTGGCATCGAACCAGGAAAGAAGGCTCTTCGGCCAGTCTTTATCCGGCATACTCATTGATCCATGTCCTCGAATTCATAATCATAGACCGTCTCGCCATCCTTGTCGAAATAGATGGTGCCGCGGATTCTTTCGCCCTTAAGGATCATAGGCAGCCACACGCGGTCGGCCATCCACATATCCTCATAAGGAAACTCGGAAGGAAGGAACCACTTCGGCTGCATTTCCTCTGTCTCAGCGGGCGTCCCTTCCCAGACCTTCACGAAATAGACGATGCCGGCATGCGACCATTCCGGATCCGAAGGCTGATGGAAATAGAGATCGCCGACAGGGATGAGATCCTCCGGGCGTGCTTTCAGGCCTGACTCCTCGAAGAGCTCACGGGCTGCGCACTCGCGCACCGTTTCTCCCGCCTCGATCTTTCCGCCAAAGCCATTCCACTTGCCAAAACCCATGCCCCTTCTCTTGCGTCCAAGGAGGATCCTTCCGTCCTGTCCGACCGGATAGACGAGCGACGTATCACGCATTTGTCTTATCGCCCGGATCGTAGGTTTCGAAATACAGTTCACGGAAGAGGCGCTTGCCTGCTTCTGTCTTGTAGAGACGCTTGTAGAGCGCTTCATTCTGCTGGCGGGAAGCACCGCTTTCATACTGGTTGACCAACATATCAGCCTCAGCCAGGATCTGGGCATCAGGGCCGTCGATGCTGCCATAAGAATGGTGATGAGCGATCAGCCAGCAGATGCGGTCGATATCTTCCTTCTCGAATTGCAGCTTTTCCAGCATCGGGCGCGCTTCATCGGGGCCCAGCTCCTGCTGAATCTGTCCGTCATTTCTTCCGAAGCGTCTTTCCCCTTCATGGATGCCGATATCATGGACATACGTTACTGCATCCAAAAGGAAAAGGATTTTGTCAGAAGCGCCTTCCTCCAGGCCGATCTGATGAGCGAAGGCGTTTACCTTCAGGAAGTGATGGATCCTTCTTGGATCACCCTTGTCGTAAGCAATCATGGCTTTGCAAAGTTCTGCGAGCTGGTTCATAATGTTCCTCCTGTACGGGCTGCAGGCGTAAAAGCTCTGCCCCGGTTTATCTTATATGTTGCCTCCCCCGCGGGGCCTTCCCGTGAGTGTGGCCTTTTCTTATTGTATATCAAAAATAAAGATTCCTCAAAGGTATACCTAAATATCATCGTATGCTGATGAAATCGAAGAAATCTTATTTTTCCACGCAAAAACGCGGCAGGATTTCCCGCCGCGCTGCTTAGTATCTGAAATTATTTTGCGAGCTGCTGGCTGACTTCGGATGTGATGTCGATGCCGCCGTCTACGACTGCGCCCTGTTCAAGAACGATGTCGAGGCCCTTCTGCTGACGAACTCTCTGGATAGCTTTCATGATATCGGAGAGAATCGGCTGCATGGTGGACTGTTCTTCCTGGTTCAGGTCGCGCTGGATTTCATTGGCAATCTGCTGTTTTTCCTGATCGCTCTTGCCTGCTGCGCGTTTCTTGAAGTTTTCCTGAGCCTTCTGAGCTGCATTTCTCATGTCGAGCTGAGCTTTCTGCATTTTCGGATGAGCCTGCAGAAGAGCGTTGGAATTGACGTAGCCGATGCCTGCTGCGGAAGCAGAAACCATAGCGCCAAGAGTAATCATGCCAGCAGCGATAGCTGCAACTGTCTTTTTCATTTTCATAGATTTTTCCTCCTTACGAACCCCTAAGCCCCCTGGGGTAATGAGCATATATTCATTTTATGCTAACATTTTCGAAGTGTCAATGTTAGATGCTATAATTCAATTTTTATTAAACTGTTCTTTAGTTCAATTTAAACTATACTCGGCTGAATAAGTATATACTACTTCGTTTCTTCCGTCTTGCCGTCTGCTTTCGCCTCAAGGACAGCCGTTTCTTTCTCTTCCTTCATGGCCTGTTCTGCTTCCTTCAGGGCCGCTTCGCGGACTTCTTCCTTCTTTTCTTTCTTCTTGGAGAAACGGGAAATCACTTCCGGCACCATGTTGAGGACACGGTCGATCGTCGTGTTGGCAGCCGCATTCTTGATGGAGAAGAGTTCGACTCTTTCACCCTTCATGATCAGGACAGCCGTCGGTGTGACCTTTCCGCCGCCTGCTCCGCCAGCTCCGGCCGTGCCGTGAGAGCCCGTGCCAAAGCCAAAGGAAATATCAACGAAAGGAACGATTGTTGCATCCCCCAGATGAATCGGTTCCCCGACAACAGATTCTGTCGTAATCATTTCCTTGAATTCTTCGAAAATCTGCTTTCTTACTTCGTCATCCATTTACTTTTCCCCCTCTTCTGAAATGCCAGAATTCCCTCGTCTCACGGGCGACTGCCAGCGTGAGCAGGATATAAACGACATACAAAGGAATGATCCTTCCGTCTCCTTCTCCCTTGAGAGTGAAGACCTTGTCCGTGAAATTCCATTCCACGTCTTCAAAGGGTCCTGGCAGGAATGCTTTCACGATCCCGCAGGCAACGCCGGTCGACATGGGATCCCCCGTGCCGAAAGCTCCTTTGACTCTCCAGCTGCCCGGAAAACTGTGAGCCAGCACCTTGGCGGCAGCTATGAGAACTTTCTTTATAAGTCCATTATCTAACGCAAAAAGAAACTGCGCAAGATAGGAAGGTGTTTTTTTCTTAATTTTCTCTGATTCCTCTGTTTCTTCTTCGGAATCATCTTTGGAAACTTCCTTCGTTTCCTTTGAAAGATCGATCGGTTCTTCCCTCACGATCTCTGCCTCTTCTGCCCTTGCATCATCTTCCCTGGCAGGGGCATTCCTGGAAGCTTCTGAAGTCTCCTGTTCCTTCTCCGCTTCCCTTTCCCGGGCATCATGCTCCATCTCCTCGAGATAGGCATTCATCTCCCGGACTTCTTCCTCTTCCATACCCTCGTCTTCATAATCATCCGTTTCCTCTTCCTTTTCTCCCGGGAAGGATACCTCCTTCTTGAAAAGGCCGAAGAACGCTTTCACCGTCACCTGCGCCTTCCATTTCTCAAAAGAGAAACGGTACCGGATCGGGATCAAAAGCACAAGGATGACCAGAAGCAAAACTCCGATTACGATCATCGCAATTTTCATGGAAGTCCATAGAGGCGGGCCAGTTCAGCCGCAGCCTCCCTCACCTCCTTCACGAGATAAGCGGGCGAAAGAATCTTGACGAGCGGCGCATGACGCATCGCCCATGCCTTCATCGCTTCGGGCTGGATCATGATCTCGATCGTGACCTTTGTCTGGCTGCCCGATGAAAGATGAGCCGTCTTGCCGAAATCATTGACGATGTCCGTCATGAGATGCCAGTCTGCTTCGAACGTGCAGAGCTCCGGCTTCCCGCGGAAAATTTCATGCGCAGAATACAGGTAATCCGACGGCTTCAAAGCCTGGATCTGGGCCTGCGTCAGTGTATCAGATGCCGGATCCTCCAGAAGCTTTACGTCAGACATGAGATCGAGGAAGTACACCTCGATCCCGCCTTCATCCTTTTCCGCCAGAAGCGCATAACGGTCATCGGAAGCGATGATCAGAAGCGGGCTTACCGAAAGAAGCCTGTCCTCGCCGGATGGCAGCCTTCCATGATGGCGCTTGCCGTCCGCTTCGTAATGGTCATAGTAGAAGGAAATCTTCCTCTTTCCCTCGCCTGCCGTCGTCAGAAGCGCAATCACCGGATCAAAATCCGCAGCTTTCCCCGCAGATGGAAGATTCCTTACCAGAGTCTTTCCGTCGTCGAAAGAACGGATCTGGATCCTCTTCAGCTTCTCAGCGAGCTGTTTGACCTGCTGCGGCGGAAGATGAGAAAAATAGAGAAGATCGATGAGCGCCTTCAGATCCTCCCTGGCCAGCACATGATCCCAGTACCAGTCAAGAGAGAGAGGCACCTTCTTCCCGTTCATCATGCGCGGCACTTCGCGGCAGAACACAGGAAGCCCTGCATCCCGAAGCCTTGTGAGATTTCTTCCCACAGACTTCCTGTTCACCGCCATGCCATACTTTCCTTCCATATAGTCGAGGATTTCCTGCTGCGAGAGCGGGTGATCCTTGTCCGATTCGCGCAGAAGCACCTGCACGATACGGATGATCGACATCTTGCTCCCTGTATCTCCCTTTTCCACCGCCATAGGATCACCTGCCCGTTACTTTCCTGACAAGATCGTCAGACAGCCACGAGCCGAAAGCTGCCAGCGCCCCGGTCAGAGCGGAAACAGCCGGCATATGGACAGCTTTGTGGACGATGGCCGCAATCGCAGCCCCGCCGAGCACGTCGGACGGATAATGCATGCCTGCAAACACGCGGGAAAAAGCAAGAATCCCCGCAAGGACTGCCATCAGCTTCGAGCCATTCGTATTGTGGCGGAGGAGCTCCATAGCCACCACGCACCCATTCATCGTGTGATTGCTCGGGAAAGAAGCATTCGCGCGGTGACCCGTGAAATTCCAGATCTGGGGACTTTCCCTGAAGGGACGCTCACGTTTCCATACGCGTCCGATGGCATAGGAAATAAGCGAAGCTATGTATACGCCGATAAAAGCGGAAACGCATGCATTTCTCCTGTCTTCCCTTGTCTTTCCTGGAGTGAACCAGAGGAGAAGACCGTAAATCACAAAGGCCCAGTGCCCGTACCGGGTTATCAGATCCATCATCAGATCAAAAGGCCGAACTTTCCCGGCCAGGCTGTTAATCTTGACAGCCGCTTTCAGATCAGCATTCATCTCAGACACCTCTTTGCGAAAAAGTGGAAATTATTCCCATTTTCTCATAAATTTAATGTTATATTCATGATTTTATCACAGACATAGATCAATCGCAAAAACGCGCCTGCAAGGAAGCATGAGCGAGGAAACTCTTATTTCGCTTCCTTTTTCTCTTCTTCCAGTTTCCGCTCCTCTTCCAGCTTCTTTTCCTTCATCCGGTCCAGGTATCCCGTGCGCTTCAGAGCGATCGATATCAGCGCCACGACAGCGCAGAGCAGCATGAACGTATTGATGCCCGTCATCCCGCTTCCCCAGCCCACGCGGTACACCATATAAAAGAAAACGAGAACGACGAGCGCATCCTGAAATTTGTCAAACATAAATCCTCCTGCGGCAAGACTGCCGGGAATGGCATTAACGCCTGAATACAAAAAAGGAGCTGCCGGAGATCACTCTCTGGCGGCTCCTTTTTTCTATTATATCAGTTTCCCGCTTGTTCTTTCAAAAATCAGCAGGTATGGCACTTTTCATAGAGGCCGTTCTTCTTCAGAAGCTCGATGACCGTTCTTCCGATATGAGCGACAGTCGGTGCAACTGGAATGCCTACCGCTTCAAGAGCTGCAATCTTTTCAGCAGCCGTGCCCTTGCCGCCGGAAATGATAGCGCCTGCATGACCCATGCGTTTTCCTGGAGGTGCCATGCGTCCTGCGATGAAGCCTGCGACCGGTTTCTTCATGTTTTCATGAATCCATTTGGCAGCTTCTTCTTCCGCATTGCCGCCGATTTCGCCGATCATGAGGACTGCATCCGTATCCGGATCTTCATTATACAGCTTCAGAGCATCAATGAAATCCGTGTCCTTGATCGGGTCACCGCCGATGCCGATAGCACCGGTCTGTCCGATGCCTGCATTCGTCAGCTGGAATGTAGCTTCATATGTCAGCGTGCCGGAACGGGAAACGACGCCTACATGGCCTTTCCTGAAGATTTCGCCTGGGATGATGCCGATATTGCACTGATCGGTCATAAGCAGCCCCGGGCAGTTCGGTCCGATGAGACGTGTCTTTCTTCCAACCATATAGCGGTGAACGACGACCATGTCTTCGAGCGGAATATGTTCCGTGATGCAGACAACGAGCGGCACTTCAGCCTCTACAGCTTCCATGATGGAGTCAGCAGCCGACGGAGCCGGTACGAAAATGATGGAAGCATTGGCCCCGGTTGCAATGACAGCATCGCGGACCGTATTGAATACAGGAATCCCCTGCACCAGCTGGCCTGCTTTTCCCGGAGATACACCGGCGACGATATTCGTGCCAAATTTTCTCATCTGCTCTGTGTGGAAACGGGCAGCCTTGCCTGTGATGCCCTGTACAATGACCTTCGTATCCTTATTAATCAGAATCGCCATTTTACTTTACCTCCCCTTCTGCTGTTTCTGCAGGAGCAGCCGGTGCTGCCGGCTCTGCTGCAGCCTTTTCACGTTCTTCCTGCTCCTTGACGAGCTGGATGACACGGATAGCGCCTTCTTCCATGGAGGTAGCCGGGTACAGATTCTTGATATGAGCGGTATGGAGGATTTCTCTGCCGCGTTCTACGTTTCTCCCTTCCAGTCTTACGATGACCGGGATCGGGAATTCAGCTTTCCCTTCCGAAAGGAGAGCTGCCGATTCTACGATGCCTTCTGCAATGACATCGCACTTGTTGATGCCGCCGAAGATATTGATCAATACCCCTTTGACCTGATTATCTTCCATCATGATGCGGAATGCCGCAACGATCTTTTCAGGAGTCGAGTCGCCGCCGACATCCAGGAAGTTGGCCGGATCGCCGCCGTTTTCCTTGATGATATCGACTGTCGCCATAGCCAGGCCTGCGCCATTGACCATGCACGCTACATCGCCGCCGAGGTTGACGTAGTTCAAGCCTTCACGGGCAGCCTGTGCTTCCTTCTGATCTTCTTCAAGGACATCGCGCAGAGCCACGATATCCGGGTGACGAGCCAGCGTGCTGTCGTCGAAGTTCAGCTTCGCATCGAGAGCGATGACATCATTTTCCTGTGTCAGGACCATCGGGTTGACTTCAGCCAGCGAGCAGTCCTTGCCGACGAAGACCTGGTAGAGATACTTCATGAAAGCAGCTGCCTTGTTGACAGCGACCTGTTCGAAATGGAGACCGTAAGCCATGCGCTTTGCCTGGAAATCAGCAAGGCCGATGACCGGATCGATGTATTCCTTCAGGATTTTTTCCGGATGCTCAGCAGCTACCGTTTCAATATCCATGCCGCCGGATTCAGAACCCATCATGACGATGCATTCTGCCTGACGGTCGACGAGGAAGGACAGGTAGTATTCCTTCTTGATATGGCAGCCCGCTTCGATCAGAAGACGGGTGACCTTCTTGCCTTTCGGGCCGGTCTGTTTTGTTACGAGTGTCTTGCCCAGGATTTCTCTTGCATACTGACGGACTTCATCAAGAGAATGAGCGATCTTGACGCCGCCTGCTTCGCCGCGTCCGCCTGCATGGATCTGTGCCTTGACGACGACGACCGGCGTGTCCAGACGCTTCGCACTCTGCACAGCATCTTCGACGGTGAAGGCCGGGTAGCCTTCCGGTACATGCAGACCGTACTGCCTTAGAATTTGCTTACTCTGGTATTCATGAATATTCATAAAAAACTTCCCCCTTTATCGAGGACAAATACCGCCGTCCATCGCAAAGATCCCTTCTCATGGAAGCGGCGAAATAATACCAACAGTGAGAACATTCGATTTCACCTTTGATGATACCACGAAGACAGGCGGAATGGTATGAGAAAAACGCACAGAAAACCGTGCCTGCCTCGTTTTATTTATTTATATCTATGTATTAAATAATTCTTCCCCTCAAAAGTGACACTAAAACTTGCAAAATCCTCATATCTGTGATTCTCGCTGTATATTCTATAATGAAAAAGGAATGTACAAAGCTGCGTCATTGCTCCGCATCCGCTCTTCGTACATTCGCTCTTCATATTAGCTTTTATATAAGGAATGCCTGGCGCTTTATCCAAGCGTCTTATAGCTGCCCGTCATCTGATCGAGGATCATGTCGTCAGCAAAGAGAGCCGTCCCTTTCAGCGTCCCGAGATCCAGTGCCTTCACGCCGTCATTGACCGTCGTGAAAAGGTATTCGTCATTTTCCTGCTGCACCTGATCAAGTTCGACCCACATGCCTCGAGTTCCGCCGCCTGCGCGGTAAACGATGAGACTCTTTCTCCCGTTTCCTGAAAGATCAGCGGCAATGACAGGACTTCTGACAAGCGTCAAAGTCTGATGCACTTTCCAGCCATTGCCATCCGACACAAGCCAGACAAGCGTATCGCCGCCCGTTCCCGAGAACCAGGGGCCCGAGAGAAGCGCAAGTACGTCTCTTTCTCCCGTTCCCGAAAGATCCACGTAATCATAATACCAGCGTGTCCCGGAAAGCTCTTTCTGCGGAATCTCCAGTCCTTCGATCAGAGCCGTCTTGACAGCGGTATCGCCTGCTTCCTCTGACAGCTCGCAGGAAATTTCCGGACCCAGAAACCGGTTCTCCGCTGCCACGTAATGCATGCCGTCACTCGCTGATGCAGAAAGACCGCCTGATAAAAAAGCCAGGCCAGCCAGAACTGCTGTGATTTTTCCTGTATGACTCATGAATGCCTCCTGTCTCAAAGCCAAGCTTTGAAAACCGGCCGGCACTTCCGCGGAGCATTCCGTAGAACCTCCAGTCGTCCATTTTTGCTAATGGGAACCATCCCTTATTTCTATCTTACCAAACGAGCCTCATGATGACAAAGAATTTTAAAACAAATTCTATCAGAATACGAAAAAATCTAATACGGCACGTTCCGCGAACACCGCTCCGCAGCCTATATATTCTTTATATAAGCAAAGTAATAAAATTCAATAGGATACTTATGTAAAGCATTGGTAATATATCATATTTTACATGTTTTCCTTGCTTTTTAGTACATTTTATTTTAAACTGATACTTAAGGTTACCTATCGGCAGCCTCAGTTTGTTATGTTTCTTAAAAAAATAAAGGGATAAATTATGGATCGCAGACAAAGAAGAACAAGGACCGCTATCTTCAAATCTTTCAGCGCACTCCTTTCCGAAAAGCCGTATGCAAAGATCACTATTCAGGACATCATTGACCTGGCCAACATTGGAAGAAGCACATTCTACGCTCATTTTCAGACCAAAGAATGCCTGCTTGAAGAAATGTGCGGCGAACTCTTCGATCACATCATTGAAGGCGTCATGAACGACGACCTCCCGAGCGACAGTGACGCACATGAAACGATAAACGGTCATGATCCCGTTTTCTGTCACCTGCTCCAGCACATCGCGGCCAACACAAATCATACACGCGACCTGCTGACCTCCGACAGCTCGGATATCTTCCTCCGCTTCTTCAAGCAGAGCCTTGATAAACTGATCGAATCCTACCTGCTGAAAAACAACAAGCTTCGCGGACAGGTTCCGGAAAGCTTCCTTGTCAACCACATTTCCGGCAGCTTTGTCGAAATGGTTCAGTGGTGGGTCAGAAACGGCATGAAAGAAACACCGGAAGAACTCGACCGTTACTTCCACGCCGTCATCTCCAACATTATCTAAGACAAGTTCATAGAATGACTAAAGAAAAGTCCGCAGAAATTTGCGGGCTTTTTTTATCGTGGAGGAGGATCTGAGGGAAATCAACCCATCTTCTTAGAAAATGCACCCCCCTTTCGTCCCGTACAAAACAATTGAGCCAGTACTGATATTAATATAGAGTCAATCAGTATACGGTCCACTTTCCCCTGACAGGGACAGCTTCGCAAGGAATAAATGAAAGAGCTCGGCTCTTATTTGTTTGAAACCTCTCGTAAATCCCCCCTCCCCCCCTTTCACCCGGCATCAGGATTTCCTCCTGCTATATATAAAGGTAAGGAGAAAACCTTCCTCATTCTCTTGTATGCTCTTTGGCTTTCGTGTTTTCAGAAACTTTTTGAAGACTAATGATTTTCCCCTTTCTACAATTCCTTTTTTACGCTATAATAGTACAAATATATCTGCGGAAGGGAAATTTTCTCTCCGCTTTGTAGAAGAAGCGCATCTGCACTTGACCGCATCCGCGGAAAAGAGTATAGTTGTGCTTAATTATCTTTTACACTTATTTTTTTACGGATTTATCTGTTATCGAAGGAGGAAATAATGGCAATCTATATTAATGAACCGGCACATACCTTTAACGAGTACCTTCTGATCCCGGGCTACTCCGGCACGGACTGCATTCCGGCCAACGTATCTATCAGAACCCCGCTCGTAAAATTCAAAAAAGGTGAAGAACCGGCCATTACATTAAATATTCCAATGGTATCTGCTATCATGCAGTCAGTATCTGGTGAAAAAATGTCCATTGAACTCGCAAGAAACGGCGGCGTTTCTTTCATCTATGGATCCCAGTCCCCTGAAGATGAAGCAGCCATGGTTGCCAGAGTTAAAGCTAAGAAAGCAGGATTTGTTCCGAGCGACTCCAACCTTTCGCCGGAAAACACTCTTGCTGACGTCCTCGCCCTCAAGGCAAAGACAGGTCATTCCACCATCGCCATCACCGAAGACGGCACCTCTTCCGGCAAGATGGTCGGCATCGTATCCAGCCGTGACTACAGAGTCAGCCGCATGGACAGATCTGAAAAGGTCAAGAACTTCATGACCCCGGTTGACAAGCTCGTCAAAGCTAAATACGGCATCACCCTTTCCGAAGCAAACGACATCATTTGGGACAACAAGATCAACTCCCTGCCGGTACTCTACGAGGACGGCCGTCTGTATGGCTTCGTATTCCGCAAGGACTATGATTCCCATCAGGAAAACCCGAATGAAATGCTCGATTCCCAGAAACGTTTCGTAGTAGGCGCTGGTATCAACTCCAGAGACTATGAAGAACGCGTACCGCTGCTCCTCGAAGCAGGCGCTGACGTACTCTGCATCGACTCCTCCGAAGGCTTCTCCGAATGGCAGAAGATCACCCTCGAATGGATCCACAACACCTACGGCGAAAAAGTAAAAGTAGGCGCAGGCAACGTTGTCGACAGAGACGGCTTCCTCTTCCTCGCTAAAGCTGGCGCAGACTTCGTCAAAGTCGGCATCGGCGGCGGCTCCATCTGCATCACCCGTGAGACAAAGGGCATTGGCCGCGGCCAGGCTACCGCTCTCATTGAAGTATGCCAGGCAAGAGATGAATACTACAAAGAAACCGGCATCTATGTACCGGTATGCTCCGACGGTGGCATCGTATATGACCACCACATCACCCTCGCACTCGCTATGGGCGCTGACTTCGTCATGCTCGGCAGATACTTCGCACGCTTCGACGAATCCCCAACCCCGACCAGAACCGTTGGCGGCACAGTCGTCAAAGAATACTGGGGCGAAGGTTCCAACAGAGCCAGAAACTGGGCACGCTATGACCTCGGCGGAGAAAAGAAACTCCAGTTCGAAGAAGGCGTTGACTCCTACGTTCCTTACGCTGGTCCGCTCAAAGACAACGTCGAAAAGACCTGCGCTAAGATCAAAGCTACCATGTGCAACTGCGGCGCTATCACCATTCCGGAACTGCAGCAGAAAGCTAAGCTGACACTCGTATCCGCAACCTCCATCGTAGAAGGCGGCGCACACGACGTCATCCGTAAAGAAAAAGACGGCTCCGACCGTTAATTGAAATAAAAAGAGACCGCTCCGAAAAGAGCGGTCTTTTTTGTGTGCTTTGGGGAAGGGAGAATGGAAACCATACGACCTTGCGGGAAAAAGAAAGATTTAAGACCTAAAACCATACAACCAGCCTGCGGCTGTTTGTAATCAACCCTATCCACCGCAAGCGGTTCCCCTTCCTTGTCTGGGAAGGCGAGTTTAAAACCTCGCTGACGCACAAGAAAAAGGTTCTTCACGCTTTTTTGTGGGATAAAAATAATAACATATAAAATTGGCATTGAAAAAGAGCCGTAAATTGTAGAATGAAATTGAACACTAAAACTAAATAAAAAGATCCATAGGATTGCATCAATGGTAAAATTAAGT